>Ga0315541_1001201_pt1 | contig 24830 bp, 15 predicted proteins | sample SalMarSW160190MG_FD_203095 | JGI IMG/M metagenome (GOLD analysis project Ga0315541, IMG submission 203095) | Salt marsh sediment microbial communities from the Plum Island Ecosystem LTER, Massachusetts, United States - Salt Marsh Sediment SW1601-190 ...
GGATGGTGAGCCTGTCGAACCATTCTTCCCCTTGTTTTCATTGTCACATTTAACTCCTAAATTAAACGGTTATATTTGTAATGATGAGATTTCCAAAATAGGCAGTAATGTAGCATAGGCAATTACACCAATTATCGCAGCCATAAAAATTATAATAATCGGCTCGATCGCTGCACTTAATCTTTCAATAACTACGTCAGTGGAGGTCTCGAGGTTTTCACTGATATTTTTTAGCATTGTCTCCAGCTCGCCGCTTTTCTCCCCAACGGCGACCATATGAGCGATAGCGGGGTCAATAACGCCGCTATCCCTCAAAGGCGTTGCGATATCGGCACCGGCAAGAATTCTCTCGCGCGCTTTGTGAATGGCCTGTCTCATAAGAGTATTTCCGGTGACTTCTGAGACAACGCTAAGAGATTCGGCCATGGCGAGCCCTGAACTGAGAAGAGTTGAAAGAGTTGTCGCAAAACGCGAGACAACACGCTGTTTTATAAGTGAGCCGAACAGTGGTAGAGACAATATAAATTTATCACGCAAATATGCCCCACGCTCGGTTTTAAAGAACCGTTTAAGGCCCAAAACGGTTCCGGCAATTACTGCAATAACAACGAGCAGCCACCAACTGGTCAGCACAAAGCCGACGGTCATCAATTGCTTGGTAATCCAGGGTAATTCATGCCCAGCAGCCTTTATCTGTTCACCTATACTTGGGATGACTTTGATTGTCAGAATCAGGATCGCTGCAATGCAGAAGAAAATGAGGATGAACGGATATATCATTGCTGTCATTACCTTTGTTTCGACTCGCTGGCGTTTTTCCATAAAATTGGCAATGGTCAAAAGAGATTTCCCTAAGCTGCCGGTTACTTCTCCGACGCGGACCATACTTACATATATGACATCAAAATAATCGCTGTAATCTTTCATGGCATCGGTAAATGACTCGCCGGTTACAACGCGGTCGCGAATATCAGTAATGGCATTTTTAAATCGCACATCTGAGACTTGTAAGGTAAGGACCGAAAGAGCCTCAGTCAGTTTAATCCCTGAATTAAGCAATGTGGCCATTTGCTTGGTAAAATCGATTATCTGGCTCTTACCGCCTCGTGCAAATATTGAAAAAAGCGCAGCTTTGCTTTCGGCACTGGCGCTGACTTCTGTAATTGATGAAGGGTGGATGCTTCGAACCCGAAGTTGTTTTCGTGCGGCATAGGGGCTTTCAGCGGTAATTGAGCCTTTGACCTTTTTGCCGTCTGCTGCTATCGCTATATAATGATATCTTGGCATAAATTAAACTAAAAATTGAAAAATAAAAGTTTAAACCAAAACGCAAAATTTAGAAATTTTTACTTTTTTGCTTTCTACTACATTATATCCGCTTGTGTTACTCTTAATATCTCAGATACGGTTGTTATGCCCTCAACGACTTTCCTTGCACCATCCATTCGGAGAGTCTGCATCCCTGCGTCCAGGGCCACTTTCTTTATTGTACCGGCAGGTTCCCTTTTGTATATCATGTTCTGAATTTCTTCGTTAATGAGCATTATTTCATAAATACCTGTTCTGCCACGATAACCTGTCTGAAAGCATCTTTCGCATCCCTGGCCGACAAAAAATTTGCCGCCGTTGGCTGGTGAGCCGGATAGCCCTATGCCAAGCTCTCTTAACTCATGAGACGAAGGTTCAGCAACCTTTTTGCATTCGGGACAGACCTTTCGCACTAATCGTTGAGCTACTATGGCAATTAAGGATGAGCTTACCAAATATGGTTCGAGGCCTAAATCCAAAAGCCGGCTCACTGAGCCTGCTGAGTCGTTTGTATGCAGCGTGCTGAAAACCAGATGGCCGGTAAGCGAAGATTGTATTGCCATACGGGCCGTCTCAATATCTCGAACCTCACCAACCATTATAACGTCCGGGTCCTGGCGTAGAACGTGGCGAAGTGACGTGGCAAAAGTCATCCCTTTTTTACTGGCGACCTGAATCTGGCTGATGCCTTCAAGTTGATATTCGATGGGGTCTTCTATGGTTATAACATTCTTCTCGGCTGAATTAATTCTGTTTAAACAGGCATAAAGAGTGGTGCTTTTGCCACTGCCTGTTGGGCCCGTTACGAAAATAACTCCATGAGAGCGATTGAGTAAAGTATCGAATTTTTTCAAATCATCCTCCCACAAGCCCAGCTCGTTTAATCTGAACAGGCCTGTGCTTTTGTCGAGCAGTCGAAGGACGCTGCGTTCGCCATAGCTGGTGGGAACCGTGCTAATACGCAAATCGACTTCCCGCTGGCCGAGCCGGACACTGCATCTGCCGTCTTGTGGAAGCCGGCGCTCAGCGATGTCCATACCGGACATAACCTTGATACGGGAGATAATCAGCGGCAAAACATTCCTATTCAAACTCAAAACATCGTATAAAATACCGTCAATACGATAGCGAATCTGAATCTTTGCCTCGTACGGATGAACATGGATGTCACTGGCTCTTAATTGTAAGGCGCGAAAGAGAATATCGTTGACCAATCGAATAACAGGTGGCCGATTTACTACGTCAAGCAGGTCGTCTGAAGTGGCCACTTCGTCGATGAGCTGGTCGAGATTTTGCGAATCAAGCTCTTCAGCTACCTCTTCGATGACGGTTGTTCTCTGCTCGTAGGCAATATCTATGACAGCGGTAATAGCGGCGCGGGTAGATATTGTGGCCTTGACAGGCAGGCCAGTCATTTTCGAGACATTATCCAGGGCATTTGCATCTAAGGGCTTGGATAAGACCACAGTAAGTTCACTATCATTAACATCGGATTTTATACCTATAAGATAGTGGTGCTGAGCGTAGTTTGCAGGAACAGCTTCTATGAATTCCAGGGGCACGGTCTTTGGGGATATTTCAGACAGGAATTCCCAGCCGAGCGCCTCGGCGAATAGTTTCAAAACCGCTTCTTCTGTGAAGTAGGGGCAGTTAAGCAGGGCTTCATCAAGTCGGCCTTGGCTATTGTTTTCTTCGAGGAATTTGGCCAATTGCTCAGCATCAACCAAACCTGTACGTTTTGCAGTTTGTATCAGCAATTCCTTCATATTTAGTCGTTGTATTTAGCCCTTTATTGTGGTCATCACTATTTTATCAATTACAAATGGCTAATTGTTATTTTTTATTCGGCATCAAGAACTCTCAATGGGTCCATTGGTTTGGGTTTTATTCCAGGCCAATCCTGGTACTTCTGGAATTTTTCCTCAAATTTTTCGAATGCTAACCTGTTCTTCTCTGATATTTGCTCTAAGTCCGTTAGTCCTTCGTTCTTTTTCGCGGGCCTTAAGATATTTGCCTTAACAAATACATACAGCTTGGTTTGCCTGCTGCTGTTGTCAATTTTTCTAAAAAGTCCGCCTACGAGTGGGACGTCGCCAAGCAACGGCACTTTCCAGTTTTGTTTAGCCTGCTCTAATGTTATTATACCTCCCAGAATTATCGTACTTTTATCAGGTACTGTAACTATTGTCTCGATATTGTTCTCACTTTTATCAGGCGGCGGTTCATTCTGTTTAATTCCGCCTTCAGGAGCCACCTGGCTTGAACGTGACATTTTTATCTCAAGACGAAGCAGGTTGCCTTCGCTGATATGAGGTGTAATATCGAGGATAATACCAGATGGAAATTCATCAAAAGTATAGCTTGTGCTTATAGGAGGTTGATCACCCCCGGCGGTGCTAACGACGGTCGACGCGCTCCTTGATACATATATAGTAGTTGTTGTATCGATATGTCCCTGTTCGTTATCGTTAACTAATATCTTCGGCTTTGCAAGGACGCGACCGTAGCCTTTTTTCTGCATTAGACTCAACAATGCCTGGATATGACTGTCCGCATAAAAACCTAAGGCAGATAGTCCATCTCCCAGAGCAGAACTTGCCTCCATAATTCGTTTGTCCGGGAAAAACGTGCTCGGCATATCACCTGATCCAGGATTACCGATAAATGTTGATAGGAAGTCCATTTGTCCTCCCGGTTCGAATCTCGGGAATTTCCTGACCAGCTGCAAATCGTAATCGAATGCATCGACCTCACCAATTTCAACGAGCGTCACATCTATCAGCACCTGTGGCCTTCTCTTATCCAATTGCTCTATTAAGCTCTTTATCCATTCCTGATTCTTTTTACTGGCGTAAACAATCAGCGAAAAGGTGTTTTCATCAGGAATTATGGTGATTTCTTCTTCGGTCTTTTTTATGACCTGTTGAATCTTGCCTTCCTTGTCTTTGACGGTTTCTTGGATAAGCTGGTTCAGAATTGTCGCTAAATCCTCGGGCTTTTGGTTTTCGAGCGGATATACTTTGTAAGGAATTTCCTCTTCTTTTGTCCTGCTGTCCACATATTGCAGAATCTGTTCTATTTGTGCATGCTGCTCGTTTGTGGCATTGACTAAAAGCGAATTGGTCATTTCAATCACAACCACTTGCGGTTCTTCCACAAGGATTTCTGCTGTATCTGTAGTAGTGCTTGTACGAGTTGCCGGCGACCTGGCGGGCGAGGGTGTCCCTGGTGCAGCGGTAATTCTTGTGGAAGTGGTTGTTTTGGTACCGCCAATTACACCAAGCTCTTGCAGCTTTTTCCTTGCTTCTTCGGCGTCCACGTGCTCGATTTTGTATAATTTCATAGTACGCAGGTCCTGTTGCTCCACGTCAAGACTATCTATCAGCGCATCAACAATATCTAATTGACCGGTAAGGCCAATCATCAGGACGCGATTTGTTCTCTCATCGGCATCAAGATACACAGTTGGTTTGGTTGCTGAGGGCGTCGGTGTAGAAGGCCTCGCTGGAGCTCTCGTGGGAGGCCTTCCCCGAGTAGGTGCCGGTGCTGTTGGTGCAGTGATAGCAATTGAGACGGTGCCAAGCTGTTCGGCAAGTGTTTTGACCTTAGAGGCAAGTGTCTTTGCCATTGTGAATTTTAGCTGCCTGAACCTGAATTCCTTCGGCTCACCGGGCATGTCGATAATCTCCAGGAGCTCTTCTATGCGGGGCATACGGTAGGCGTAGCCGGTTACAATTAGAGTCCCTGTTTCAGCAATTGGAGTAACGGTTGTAGCGAGCTTCATAGTTGTCAGAAAATTCTGTGCACTGGAAGTATCTATATGTTTTAATTGAAAGACGCGGGTTACAATTACATCCCCTGTTTCAACCCTTCCCCTGTCGTCCGCCAGCAAGACAGGGTCGATGTCTAATGCCTGTGCTGTAGGGGCTATAGTGACAAGATTGCCCTTGCGAGCCGTTACAAAGCCCCTGAACTTAAGTGCAGATTCAAGCAGAGGGTACAAATCCTTGACCCTGAGGTCTCCTCGAAGCTTGCCATGAAGCTTTAGCGTAACATCGCCTTTAATCTGGGCCGGGTCGTACATAAAGTCCAGACCCAGATATTCACCCACCAGACCCACCAGGTCAATTATTGAGATTTTATCAGGTAAATTTAGCTTAAGAATTTCGTCACCATTGCGTATTGGTGTTGGCGTATATCGCTGGGTAGTCCTAGGGACTCCTTGCGGAGTAACAGCCGGTTCAGTAACTGCAAATTCGCTCGGTTGTCGAGGTTCGACCACTACTTGTTCTGTTGCAAGTTGCTCTGGCCTGGCCGGTTGCGTAGGCTGTTCTTGTGTTTTTGGTGGTTTCCGGATTATCGTTTTTCGAGCTTCCTGCAAAGTGGCTGGCTGTTCAATGGCAGAAATAATTCTTTCAAGCTGGTTTACTGGCGCAACAACAAGCAAAGCGTTATCATGGATATCAATGATAGCTCTGGCAGCGGTAGTATCTGTTGGTGGGCTGGAAAAAGTCCCTATCGATATGTTGCCGATTCCTGCGGCAATCTGTTCATTGGATGGCAAATTATCGAGGCCTGCAGCAGCACCGTAAGGCGTCCTGCGGAGAGAAATCATTCTTATAGCAAATTTTTCCTCTGCATCAGCAAGTGCCAAGATGGCTGTTGCTTTTATTAGCTCATTAGGGCTGGCAGTAATTAAGAGTGTATTTGAGCCGGGAAATTTCGAAACCGTTCCCAACTTTGCTTCGGCCAGTAATTCGGCGCCTTGGTCTGCGGTTATATTTGTTAAAGAAAAAATCTTGTATTGCGGCGACTCAGGAATGTGTGTTTGATTGGCAGCAAAGACGTAACTAATGCATATAGAAAGAGTTATCGCCAAAATAACACTCTTGCTATGGCCTTTCCAGCGCCGTAAGGCGTCCTGCGGAGAAAAATGCCATTCTATCATAATGAGTTACTCCAAATGTGCATAACACAACACAGCCTTGCTTTTTACCGGACAATGTGGCTGAACATTATTAACATAAGCCCTTTTGTTAAAAGCTCTTATGTAAATATTTCTCCAAATCCACAGACTCAGACTATTATCGAGCTACAGCTATTTAATCAGACATGGAAAAGTGCCAAAAGTTCCCCAATTTCAGGCAAAAATAGCGTTTAGCATAGGGCTGAAAGGAGCAATTTCCGATTTCCAATTGGGTGTTGAAGATTACAGGTCGAAAATCATACCTGTATGTGTTCTAAATGCAGTACGCCATCTATTTTTCATTGTGTAGCATACAGAGGTTATCGATTTCGTCGTGGTCGGCTCCTTCTGGTAGGGAATCCTGTAGGCCTTTTGACTTTTTGGCTCTTTAATTGGTTTGGATCCTCCGTAAGGCCTTCTCCGTCAGGAGTCCCTATGACTGTGGACTGCTGAGTGTCCAGCTCTTTTGGCAAATCCTTCAGTTTCTCGGCCTCATCATCGCTTATACGCATAGCTCCAAGTTCATTGAAGAGTTTTTCTATTTGTGTAGAATCTTCTTTATCAGCTTCGATATCGGCCGGCATAGATTCCATGAATTTTTCTATCATTGCAGTTTGCTCAGGACTTAGTGGTGGGGGCGTGTATGTTGAAGTGGCGGCAGGAGTTTGGTATGAAGTAGTTACAGTGGATTTGGGGCGGATTTGGCTCCCTGCTGTTGTGGAAACGGGCGATGAGCCTTCGAGAAGGCTTCTTTCCGGTTTTAGCTGAGTCGCAATTTCGAAGGTCCTCTGGCCATCTTGAATAACTACAAGGCCGTCTTTTACCTGCTTAATGATTAGATGTTCCACTTGATTTCCCTGCCTGACCCAGCGTAAGCCCTTGCCGGGCTCGTCAATAAATGCCAGTGATAGTTCTGGATTTGATTCATAAAAACTGGTTCCGACAAGCGTAAATTTGGTTGTTACAGGGCCCCTTGGCTTTGGTTGAGAAGTATCTGGCTGAGGAGTAGTTGGTATACTTATTTTGGGCTTAGGAGGTGGATTTAGATATTTTGCATAGGCCTCTGCCTGCGTTAAAAGCGGCGAAGTCTGGTCCTGGCTTGTTTTAGCTTTATTACCCGCAGCCTTGTTGAACTTTTCTACCACGCCGGCAGAATTCAAAAATTGCTCTATCTCTTCATTGCTGCGGCCGCCAAAAACTACCGGTAAAACGAAGAAAATGACCGCCAAAACTGCTGCTACAATAGTTGTTATTCTCAATGTTTTTATCATTTTTGCTACTTATTTTCTCGTTCTCTTATTAGATTTTGCTATTTAAATAGTGAATGTATTACTGATTTACCCATAAAACATACGCAGTTCGCTGAGCACTGTTCACTATCTTATTTGACATTGCCGGGTGTATTTGGTTCCTTCCAGTGGATGATTTTCTCCAAATAGAGCTGCTCATTTCCCGCATATTCACTGCTTGTTTCGGGAGTATGGCAATCGAGGCAGGTCGATTTGGGCTCGGTGGTCTTTGCTTTTCCTAAAGTTACGTTGTGTTCTGAGCCTGGGCCATGACAGTTTTCACAGCCTACGTTTTTCAGATGGTTAGTTTCTTGTTCTGAAACAAAGCCGCTTTCATATTCCATGCCGACAACATGGCAAATAACACACTCCGGGTCGAACTGTGAGCCAACCTCTTCAAGTATTGCGTAAGCGTCCGCGTGGGCCTTTTGGCTCCATTTATCATATTCGTATTCATGACATGATTTACAAGACTGCGAGCCGGTATATTCGAGTCCGTCCGGCAAAATAAAGTGTGGATAATTCTCTAAAAGATTTGCCTCTTTGACGAGTTGTTGGTAAGACTTGTATAGCTCTACAAGCGGGTTTTCCTTTGGCAAATTTTCTGTTATCGGTACAGCCGAAAAGCCATATTTTGGTTTGTCTTCGGTAATTTCTACTTGTAACTTGCTTATATATCTACCGAAGCGTCCAACTGAGAAAATCAGAGGGCTTTTGTTTGGGTCACCGATTAAGCTCGGCTCATCTGAATCAGCAGGAATGATAAAACAATCTACAATTCCCATTTTTGCAATTTCATTAATATCAACAATGTCGGCCGTGTTGAGGATTAAAATGTCAACCGACCGCAGATTAGAACAATCAACAAGAGGAAATAGCTGATAGACTCGTTCTATCGGCTCTGAATTTGTATCGAAAGCAGCAATTGTTACAGCTACAGCTTCATTCTCTATGCAGAACTTTTTTGTAAATTTTGCCGGAAAATTCACACCTGACAGCTGGTGAGAACTTATAATCCTAAAATCCGAGTCTATGATGTCTAACAGCCCGGTGTTTTTGCCTATATCGATATCTTTTTTTGTCAAATTGACTAAATCGTAACCGAGGAGTCTGAAGGCCTCGATTATTATATTGAATTTTATCAGGTTTTGCTCGCTGTCGGCTTCGATAATCATGCCGGTATCAACAACTAACCTTTTTTGTTTAGGCACGCTGTTAAAAACCGCCAAACGCCTGTCAAGTCCTCCAAGTTGTCCACCGCTGCAGCCGCAGGGCTTCAACGCACCAAGTTCGTTGCCGGAGAAGAAAATGGTGAGCATATCTGCATTGCTGCTCGACGTTGCTGTAGGTTTTGCTAACAACACCAATGCGCACAAGCACAACACTATCAACACAAAAATGTAACTTATTGACCGAATCATCTTATGTGTACCGTTGTTCGTGCCATGTATTCGTGCGTATGTGGATGAATAAACAGCCGCATTTACTTACCTACACATAAAGGTATCTGAAGTTTACAAATTAACGGGATGAAGAACCCCGACCACGAGAGTAGAATCCGCGACACGTAACTTTCAGCGGCTTATTGTCCTTTATATTCACAGAGAATTCATCAGTGAACATTTTTTGTTTACTTTCAGCGACAGGAGGTATTATTTCCACCTCGAGATAATACCCATTGCTGACCTTCTCCTGCTTTAAAACCTTAATAGTGTCATTTTTCGACGATGTAGATTCAATCTCGAAATCCTTGCCATAATTATTTAGTATCCAAACTTCTCTTTTTACGGGCTTTTTTACTTCGGCATTGAAGACGATAATCGAAGGCGGATTAATTTTAAATTCCGGCATAGTACTAAAAACAACAGTAACCTTGGAGAGTTCAGGATGGGTCAGACTGATTTCGATAAAACCATTTGGAGTTTTTTGGAGTTTTTCTGTATCTACCTTGGGGCTGAGGACAAATTTTGTCGCTTGCTCGGCCGAATTAACATCAGCAGTTATACAGTCACCAGTTGATTTGAATTGCTTTATTGAAAACGGCTGGTTATCGTGGCTTGTAAGTGTAATTTCCGGACAGGTGGTTTTGTTGTCCTTGAGCATAAAGTTGATTTTCTTCGGTTCACAATCGACTTTGGCTACAATCTTGGCCTTTATGGCCAGTTCCACCCTTGGATTTGTTTTGTCGTTGCTGTTGACATAGATACGCCGATTAACTACACCAGCCTGTTGGCCCCAACGACCCTGTACTTTCAATGTTCCACTCTCACCTGGCGCATATTCTTTTTTGTTCAATATGGTGGTGACACCACAACATCTGTCAACTTTTGTGATTTTTAGCAGGCCGTTTCCGGTATTTGTAAATTTAAATTCACCAACTTTATTTATCTTCGGCCCGACTTCACCGAAATCATAAACAACGTTTTCAAATGTAATTGTTGGTGTTGTTTCTTTAGTTTCGGGTTTAGTCTTGGCTTTTTCAGGGGCAATTGTGGGTTTGGGCATTACCGGCGCGGCCTCAGACCGTTCCGGCGGACCAGCCTGCCCCTTACAGCCGGTCTGCAAAAACAGGATACAGCCCATAATAAGACCAATCAAAACTAGGTAATTGCGTTTCATATTCTCATCTCCAAATCAAATTACGATATAATTTTCGACCATCAAAAACCTGATTTTAACAAAAATGACGTCCTTAAGCAAGAGATTCTTGACAGTGCTAATAAAGAAAAGGTTGTTGCCGATTCAGGCCAAATTTTTTGCGCTGAGGACGCAAAAGTGCCTTCGTATCCCATCGCTGGCAAACATATGTCAACACATCACACAAAGCTGACTGTGCCGATGATAGGAAGTGCTTTTTTTACCTGCGACACTCTCCAAGAATACGGATTTTAATGTTCAGCGGCGATTTTGGCAGCCCATATATGGCTTTACAGCTGATACTTTAATAATTATTATAGTTAGAATGAACTGGAATTGTTCGGATGCGATATAAAAATCGTTAACGATGGCTGAAGTGCTGGCGGTATAGCGCAACCGGCTAAGCTAACGTGGTACATGGGCGAGAGCTTTATGAAAAGAAAAAAAACTTTGCGTTCACCGGTAAGCAATCATAAGTCCGCGCCTACAGCCAAATTGCGTTATTTGACCCTGTTAGTTCTTGTGATTCTTTCTTCGTTTATAGCGATTATGCGCCTGCATACATATGAGGAGCCGGTCGAAAGAGACATCGGCAGCCACGCAGTAATTGGCCACGAATTACTTCAGGGGCGCAAGCTTTATTCCGACCTTTGGGACAGCAAACCACCTGCAATCTTTGTTACTTACGCAATAGCGGACGCCTTAGTTGGTTATGGCCCCGGCTCGGTCTATTTTGTAGGGGTGGCAGCCGCAATAATAACGTTGTTAGGTGCATACTGGGCCGGCTCGGCGCATGGAGGTGTTCCTGGAGGCCTGTGGGCTGCTGCCTTTTGGACATTTATTTGCAGCGACGTTTGGCTATGGGCCAATCAGCCAAATACGGAAGTGGGTATTAATGCCTGTTTGATTTGGGCTTTTGCGCTTATCGTGCGTGCAAATACGAAGAAATTGCAGGTATGGAGGTGGCTGGTCATTGGCGGACTTTTTGCTGTTGCTACCCTATATAAACCTGTAGCAATCACTTTTGCCGCGTTTCTTAGCTGCTTTTATCTGCTGGTCAGTATACGCCGTAGCAGCGACAGAAGAATGGCGTTTTTCCAGATTTGCCTTGCCGCAGCGGCTGGTGCTGCAGTATGGATTGCGGTCTTCGCATATTTTGCCGCCACCGACCGTTTCTCCATTTTCTACGATACGATTTTCACATATAGCAGATGGTATGCAAAGAGCAGAGGCACCAACATCTTCGAAAATATCTGCAAAGGATTCAGTTACGAAAAATTGTTCTCCCAATATATGAAAAGCACACCCGTACTCGTTATATTTACCGTTGCAGGGATAATACTTGGACTCTGCAAAGGCTCCAGGCGTCACTGGTTGCTGCTGCTTGGATTTTTTCTTGCGGCGCCTTTTGCCGTGTCCCTTCCCGGCAGATTCTATGGGCACTATTATCAGCTCTGGCTCGGACCTCTTGTAGTGGGCACCGGGTGGGCCCTGACTGCAATCGGCCCCAAGGGCAAACCTCATTTGACACTGGCTCGTAATATTATTGGAGCGATAGGACTGGTTATTCTGCTTTTGTTTATCTTGCCGCAATATGGATTTTCTGCCGAGGACTGGTCGGCGAAGAAGCAGGGTCCTCAATACATTTTCTCCAAGCAGGTTGCATTTGAGGTTGATAAACTGCTCAAACCGGACGAGACGTTTTATGTTTTAGGTATAACTCCTGAAATGTATTTCTGGTCTAAACGCCGTCCGCCCACCGGTGTTATATGGTCCACAGATATGGCGGACAACCCATTAGCTGCAGAACTCACAAAAAGGGCTTTCGATGACCTTGAACGCGAAAAACCAGAGATATTAGTTTTAAATATTGTTTACGCCAAAGTACCACGCAATCATCCAGTGGTAGTATGGGCAGAAAAACAATATATACCACTGCCTGGCAATCCGGACCGAGGCCTTATGCGTTACAGCAATCGGAAGTATTTTCTTTTCCGTATTTTAATTCGTCGAGGCGGCAAATTGGCATCTCGTTTGGGGCTTTAGAAGCCCGGAGAATGGTTAATTAGAGGAACCCGGTATGAAAAACATAAATCCTAAGGAAAAAGATACGCTAAACGGTTATTTTTGGGTTTTTGGAGGCCTTCTCTGTATTTTGCTTATATCAATAATGGCTCGGGACATTAACCGCCACTTCACCGGCCTGCACAGTTGGAGTGAAGCACACGGACCGTGGCATGCCAGAGTCCAACTGAAGTATGGCTTTGGATACACAAAGGGCCTTTTCACCTGGGCTGTAGGTGACCCACCGACTGAAAATCCGTCTCGGTATCTTGACCATCCACAACTTACTGGCCTAATAAATGCAGCTTTTATGGCTGCTTTTGGAATCAACAGATGGGCCCTAAGAGCGGAAAATACAATAGCAACGGTAGTTATACTATTGCTTTTACTTAAGATTTTGCGAAGGTTACTGGATGATAAAACGGCATTACTTGCGGGCCTTTTCTTCTGTTTATTCCCGCTCATCGGCTACTTTGGTATCTATATGTGGCTTTACCCGCTCAGTTTTTGTTCGATTTGGTGCTACTTGGTTCTTATAAAGGCACTAAAAGATGGGCCGGAGCCGGGGGCGATACACAAATGGGGATTGGCGGCCGGGCTGTTTTTTGGATTGCAAATGAGTTGGGAGGGTCTTTTCTTTGCCCTGGCTATCGGCGTGCACTACATTTTCAGGTGCATTCGCCGCAGGCAGTTCCCGGAAACAACCATGCTGGCAATATTAGTTGTTGCTCCATTGTCCAGTCTGATTTTGAATTTTGCGATTATGGCGATAGGGCATGGCTGGGATTTCCAAAGAGTACTTGAGCTTTATAAGTGGCGAGCCGGCTCTGGTGAAATGCAACAACACGATTGGGGCAAATGGTTTGCCCAGCTCTGGGGACATGCGGTTACAAATTTCTCCCTGCCGATTTTAATAATAGCAATAGCATATTTGACATTCGGCCAATTGGTTGTGTTTATGGTAGATACTACAAAAAAAACTCAGATAAAAGCAGAGAGACGATTCCCTCATTTTTGGTTCTTTATAATGCCGGCTATTTTTCAGTTGTTTTTATTGAAAGGGTGTCTTTGGAAGCACCAGACCTGGGAACGTCCCCTTATCCTGCCTATTGCTGTTGCAGCCGCCCTGGGGATTATGCTTCTTGCGGATATTCTGACCAAGGCTCGTCCCTTGTTGGCTAAGATAGTAACGGCGATTATCATGGTCATTATTACTGTAAGTTGCGCAAAAGGGCTGAACTACTATTACAGTATTCATCATTTTTCACCTGAAAAGGTCAAACTTTTTACGATGTTTAACGAGCTTATTCCGCCGGACAAGATGCTGTTGAGCTTTGAAGGTTTGAAAGTCCAGCAGCATAAGGCAAAAGGGTCGCATTATCGCCCGGAAATTGCCTGGTATCTGGATAGGGAAGTTGTAGTCGCCCGTACACTAACAGAGATTGAAGAGCAGGCTAAAACGGGCAAGTTTCCTTATTACTTAATGCCGAGGACGTACTATGACAGGGAGACGTCGGCTTATCTGGCCAAACTGAGCAATGAATTGCAACAGCGATACAAAATGACATATATTCCCCCCGACCCGGGAGGGCCGGATCAGGCTCCAATGTTACCTTATCTTATTTTTGACCTGAGCAGCAAAGGTCCTGGCTCCTGATTAACCGGGACCCCACCTTACTCTCACGTGTGCGAGTTTACCTCTGCGAAAGTAGGAACACTAAATCACAAAATTAGGACCGCTATTGTGATTGTCCTGTCAGAGGGGGGAGTTGCCTTGTTGTTCTTTGAAATCCGCAGGGGATTTATGCCAGAGCCACACCGTACAAATGCCGCCTGCAATGAATAAGTAACTGATTATTACTGCTCTATCTATCATTGCCGCCAGGATACCTACTTCAAATGGAATTCCGGCAACTGTTGCACCAAAGCCGAGTGTAAGCTCTCTGATTCCTAAAGAACCGGGAGTTAGTGAAACGAATAAAACGACAAAACCCAGCGCGCCGAGCATAAGGTATCCCCCCACGTGGATACTCTTACCCATACTACTGTAAATAATCCAGAGGCGCGCTGCAGCAAGCAAAAAGTTCATCCCTAAAAATACTGCCACAGTGAGAATCGTTTTCCTTTCTTTCGATATTTGGCTTCGGCCGGAAAGGAAATTCCTCAGCGTAGTACTTAACCTTCCCTGTCCCGCAGGAGTAGGCAGTGGTACAAACAGAAAAAGCAGTGAGCTTATGATTGTTATCGCGAAAACGACGGCTAAAATTTTATTTTCATAACTGCTTAGACCATAGATGGCTAATAAGACAGTTAGGCCTATGATTGCTGCTATAGTGGTCATTAAAAACGTGATATACATAAAAAAGGTTGCAAAATGTGTGTAAGCGAGTCCATAGTGACGTTTGAGATAATTCGCTCGAAAGACTGTGCCAAATTTCATTGGGACATAGTTCAGCAACAAAGATGCGTGATGCAGCTTTACCATATCCCAAAAACCAGTCTTAATTTTCAGGGCATTTAGCAAACATTGGACCGAACGCGCACCGGTTAGGGTAATTAGGAACCACAAGCAATACATCAGAACAAGCTGCAAGGGACTTAGTCTAAACAAGACCTTTAGCTGTTCCCAGTGCCTGGCCAGATACCACAAGAGAAAAGCTAATATCACGAAACCCAAAATATTTTTCAACCATTTACGCATAGTAGATTTATGATTTATTTTTTGCTAAACACAGAAATCCTTCTGCTAAATATTTATTATTAAATAAACAGCTACTTCTGGCCCATATACAGACAAAAGACTTTTCGCCAGATTCTCCATTCAATTCCATACTTGAAAACTTTGAATTTCCAACGAAGCCTTGCAAAAGGATAGAAAATTCCGTTGAAGACTAAGGACAAGATAGCTTTAATAAAGCCGCGATGACGAATTATCTTCTCCTTAAAACTCCAATCCATAATTGTCTTATAGGTAAAAAAGTAACGAACTAAAAAAGATACAGTTTGTAGCTCTTTCTTTTTCGATTCATCAAGCCAGGTTACATTTTTAGAATCATAGAGTTCAAACTTAGCCCAACTGTCCAGGTCTTTTGGCGGTACAAATCCATGTTTTTCAACTACGTTATTATACAGTTCAGTTCCGGGAAATGGAGAATAGATAAACATCCCATTTATTCTTACACCAGAAGGGTCTAAATGGCGCATTTGATCATATATATTCAAAGTTTCCATCATTTGTTCATCAGTTTCTTCTGGAAAACCAATCATGAAAGAAGTGAATGACTTTAAGCCTGTTTCACGGCATTTCTTTATACTTTGCAGAATCTGCTCCGATGATATATCCTTCTTGATACGTGCAAGTGTTACATTTGATCCTGATTCACCCCCAAACTCAATTTCAGTAAAACCCGCTTTCTTCAACAAGTACAGAAATTCATCTTCATACTTTGAAAAGTAGTCGAAACGGCATTCTGCAAAAAACCGGGTTTTTATTCCACGTTCGATTACAAGTTCACAAAATTCCTTGACACGTTTTTTATTACAGAAAAAGTTAGAATCCACAAAATAAATTCGAGAGGGATTATATTTAGATATTACTGATTCGATTTCTTCGATAAGGACATGTGCAGGTTTTGCACGCCAAGAGTGTCCAAACAGAGAAATTTCCGCACAGAAGGCACAATGATGTGGGCAGCCACGACTTGTCTGAAGGTCGAAATCGGCACTCGTAGCTAAATATTTATCCATTGGAAGAAGTTCGTATGGAAGTAAAGCCGTCTGATCGAAAGAAGGAGGCTTGCGATAACCAGTGAAGATTACTTTGCCTGAAGAATCTTTGTATGCAATTGACTTTATAGAAGCGAGACTCCTTTGTCCTTGGAAATACTGAGCCAATTCGACAACCACTTGTTCACCATCTCCCTTTACTGCGATGTCCACAAGCGGATGCGCAGCTGTTTGCTCAGGAAGGATTGAGGCGTGCGGTCCTCCGAACACCACAGGCACTCCCATTTCCTTTGCCAATGAGGCGCACTTAAGTGCGGGAGGGATCTGCATTGAACCGGTCATATGTGAGACCCCTATGTATAACACATTCTCCAAATCCTCTGGAACTAATTCCTGAACTCGCAGGTCTACCAGCCGTGGCTCATATCCGTTTTTCATAAGGGCTTCGGCCAAATAAAGAATACTTAAAGGTATATGTACATAACCTCCTTTGCATCCACTCTGGACCAAAACAATCTTCTTGTGTTGATTTTCAGACATAATCCACTTTCCAAGATTTAAGCTGGGATTTCCCACATAACATTGTATATCCATGCTTAGCTACGCTGCTGAGCCTCTTTTCTAAATCCATCTTGAAAATTAATTCAATCTTTATAGCTGCTTCTTGAAGGTTTATCGTCCAGAAAAGTGCCAAAAACACGAATTTGGCAGATGATTATCGTTTCTTTGATGTACCTCGACCATTATCCCCGTCTGAAAATCAAGTTTTTCAGAAATTCTTGGCATTAGCCGTAAGTATTTTAGATATACAACTGCCACAAGCAGCCTACTTGGGCTCGAGCGTCCAAATAGTAGTAAGGGAGAATAAGCTCGGCATAAGAGATTGCAGCAATTCACCACAACGACGACTCCACTGTAAAGGCATTAAAGGACAATAAGTTTTTTTTAATATCTTTAGGTCCGCTTCAGCAAATAGCTTTTCGCCCAATTTACGGTTAAAAAACCTTAAATGATGCCAGTCATGGCCCCCAAATGGTGGCCGTCCTATCAGTATCATTAGTCTTGCCCAAATGTTAAATTCGTTGGGCAATGAAATAACCATTGTTCCAGAATCTTTTAATGCCGCAGTGAGATTTCTGATAGCAGCCAACGGGTTAACAAGATGTTCCAGAACTTCCAGGGCGAAAATATAGTCATATTTGCCATCAGGTGGATTTTTTGTGATGTCACATTCGAATGCCCTAAAATTTTCTTTCCTGGCAGATTGGACCGCAAGAGGCGAAATATCACAAATAGTTACCTCAAAACCTGCATCTGTAAGCTTTCTGGCTTCGCCGAGATTTCCTACTCCCACTGAAAGTGCGCTCCCACGACCTGTTTGTAGTAATTCAATGGCTTTTCTTGCCCTATAAACGGATCTGGTGTAGTGCCGGTCACACTTCTTGAGAGCCTCAAAGTACTTATCGTAGTCCTGCGCCGTATTGCCACTTGCTTTTAAGGCTTTGTTTTTCATGCAAATTTTCCCTAAAGCATTAATATGGTTTTTAAATACTCAAGACCTTTTTATATTTGTCCGAGATTATTTTCCAGTCAAACGCTGAAATTATTTTTTCCCTGGCCTGCTTTCTTATTTGCGGTATTAAATCATCATTTCTTAGTAGCTCAATGATCGTTTTAGAAATTTCTGTAGGACTTTTATGTTTAATCAAAAAACCGGTTTGGCCGTTTAATATTAGATCCCTGTTACCTTCCAGGTTAGTGGCAACAGTAATTGCACCGCAGGACATTGCCTCCATCAGTGTAACGGGCAGCCCTTCCCTGTCTCCACTTTTGGATATTACTGAAGGAGCAACAAAAATGTCCGCGGTAGCATAATATTTTGGCAAATCAGAGTTTGCTATCTGGCCGGTAAAGATAATATTCTGCTGTAAGCTCAGCTTCTGCGTTAGAGTTTTTAGCTTACTTTCCAGTAATCCTGTTCCGACGATCAGCAATTTGGCCTTTGGAAATTCCTTTATAACCGCCGGCATCGCCTCTATCAGAAATCTGACGCCCTTTTTCTCAGCTAATCTGCCCACAAACAGCAGGAAAGGCCCCTCTATAGCGTACTTGTTTTTTATTGAACTGTCCTTCTTTTCGGGATTAAAATGTTCACTGTCAACGCCCATTGAGATTATTTCGACTTCAAGATCTGGAGAGATTTTTGTCAGAATCTCGTTTTTTATAGCGGTACTGACAACGGTTATTTTGTCAGCGTTTTTCAGTGTAAATCTTTTGATAGCCGTTGCGAATTTGCCCTGCAGACCGAAGACATCTCCGCCGTGAGCTGTAACCAAAAAAGGTACTTTATATAACTTTTTCATTAGCGCAGCTATGAGTCCCTGTGGAACTATCCAGTGTGCGTGGATGATATCGGGTTTTTGTTTCTTCACCTGTTTTCTTGATGCAAAAAAAAACGCAGTCATAAAGAACGGTATCAGTAAATAGTACCACTTGTTCTTTTTTAGTGTCGGCAGGATACCGGCACCACCGGCAAGCTTTTCAAGCTTTCTGATAAAATATCGAAAGCGATGAACTTTAATTTGCCCCATTATTTCACCAGCTTTTGCACCCGTGTAGCTGGGGGTCAGAACAGAAACTTCAAAATCTTTAACAAGCCTTCGGGACAGTTCATAAACGAAAGGCACAATTGTATCACCATGCCAGCGAGGGAAAGTACTTGTGAGAATAAGTAATTTTCGTCTTGTAGCCATTTTTTTAATTGGTCTTTGCCTCTCCTTGCTTATCAGGGTTTTTGTGCCACGCAGGTGTATCCACAAGCAAAAATGTGATTTTTATCAAATGCCTTATCAAGAAAATGGCAAAGCCTTACGCAGAGCCATTTGTTAATAAAAAAGGCGACATGTTTAATCACAGGTATATGCCAGAATAAGCAGACAAAAAAGGTTGAGGATTGATGTCCTAAAAAACTAAAGATATCGCCCCGCGCATTTATCTTGATGACCTTAAAACCTGCATCTTCAAGTAGTAATCGGATGCCGTATTTTGTATATCTAAAATAATCATGCGGTTCCTCATGCAGGCGGCTTAAGTGGGGAACCGAAAGTATAAGATGCGCTTTGGATTTTAATATCCTAAAGATTTCAGAAAGTGCCTTTGCCGGATGCTGTACATGCTCTAAAACCTCAAAGCAGACGGCACTGTCATAGCTGTCATCATCTATCATATCCATATTATGAATATCCCCTATGAACGTAACTCCCTCGGTGCGTTCTTCTATATCGAAAGTGTCATAGTTGCTGACTTTGCTCGTAATGAAGTCTTTATACGGCATATCCCCGCAACCTATATCGATTAACTTGCCGCGGGCATAATTTGCAATAGCAGGTATCGTTACGCCATATGTGCCATAGGTAAGGGGAGTAAAGAACCTGCGCTTATGGCAAGTGTTAAGCTCTTCGTTGATCCTCTTCCTGTTTTTTCTTAGCAAACCACTCATCTGGTATTAGTCTTATCCCTGTGATTTTTCCAATCAAAATATCGCAGTTCCCTGTCTACCACAAGCATAAACAAAGAAGCCATTTAGAAGATGGTTGCCTCCTGGCCTGAATCTACATATCCATATAGGATGCCTCTGCTTTTAAGCTTGGCCATAATCGGGGCCATCTTTATGAGCTGGACTTTAGTGCTAACGAAGGAGTGAATCATATCTTATTTCCTTCGGTACTACGGTTGTATTTACATCTATGAATATCATTTTTTCGAAGCCGATGCAGTTTATCGCCTTTTAAGCAAAAGTATTTGCGTTGCTTTATCCATTTTAATGATATAGTCTCTTAATAAATGCTCAACATTGCGCTCTTTTCGAATACCTTCCCAATCACGCAAAGTAAGAAAAGCATAGGTATAGTCGCCTTTGAGTACATCCTCCCAGCTGCCGTCGATGAACTGCTCATAAGTAAACTTCTGGTTAAAGAAAACATTGAACATCCAGCAGTGCGCCCTTACCTCGCGCCCCAGCATCCAGGAGCGTTTGTGGATATCCTTCGAAACCAGTATTTTTACATCCTTGTCGAAACGAAGTTCATTTGCAAAAATACGATATGGTTCATACCGCCATTCGCTCTTGTGAGCTACAACCTTCTCTTTCAAAGATGTCAGATTAGCTTTCAATGGGTGGTAAATAATGAAAAAGAAACAAACAAAAGAAACAAAAAGGGCAATCAAGCCGCGTTTTTTTGAAAGCCCTCCAACAACAACCAAAATTGTCACCGAGATTGGAAGTATGGCGACTGCGTAGAAAATATCCTGCCCTTTAAGTTGGAAATAATCAATCAGATTATCCACAAATAATTCCATAGAAAAGCAAACAATAATGAAAGCTGCCAGAACCAGTGCAAATGCTACTGCCAGTCTCGGAATACCACGATTGCCACTCTTGCCAGCCCAATAACCCTTTGTATCGAAATTAAAAAACTGAGCTGCCCAGATGCACATCCCGGGAATTGCAGGTGTAAAGTACCGCCAGATTACGTGAAAAGACCCTCTTACATAGCTGATGAACATCACCAATATAATAGGTAAAACCCACGCTATTCTTTCATGGGTCGAGAATTTCCTTTTTGATACACCACACCCCGTAAGAATATACAGCAATAGACAGGCAAAAAAGGTCTTCCCTGAAACGTAGGTGTACCACGACATACTACGGTCGACATTGCGTGGGTATACACCTCTGTAGTTAAATTTTAGAAGCTTTTCAATATTCGATGGACGGATTGAAAAAATCGGGTCTTTAAGAAATATCGTATCGAGAATCATCAATATTATAAATCCTGCCAGGATGCCTGCACATATCCAGCCTATGTCACGCCAAAAGTGTCTTACGCCACTTCCGCCTTCAGGTCTCATTAAAATGCCAATGAGCAATACAACCAGGCAGATACCACTTTCTTTCGATTTAGTCGCCCAGAAAAATATGAACCCAAGAATGATAAGGACTACATTCCTGTAGGCTGTAGTCCTTAATCCAATATATAAATATATAAAAGTTGCAAGGGTAACCAAAAACATGACTGTAAAATCTGAAAACGTGCAGCCGGCATAATATGCAAAAAGCTCATGTGAGCATAACAACAGCACCGCCAATATACCAATTAACCAGCCACCCTTGCCTGCAAGTAATCTGGCGCACCAATAAACCAGAACACATGTGGAGAAAAACAAAAAGCACCAATACAGCTTGGTTCCTGTTAAAGCATCACCGGCAAGCCAGAAGAAAAGCTTCTGCAGGTAAATATGGCCGTAGCGGTTCAGCACCCACGCTTGCTTTGTTGTATATTGTGAGACGTTCATATAAAACAAATCGTCCCACTCTATTGAAGTTCCAAGATGGGAAAATGCCCATACGGCGGCCAGGACAGCAATCGCGGGGGCTGCAAGGTAATCAGGCAAGGTTAGCTTGAACCGGTCTTGTTCTAATTCCAACCCAGCGTCGACTTCTGAAACTTTGCGTTTGTTTTTCTTCATCGCTGTTCTTATTATGTCAGGCTGTCACTTATCCCGAAAAGGTTGGTTTACCCGGATGCCTGATTAGGGTTTTGCTTAGTGTCATATTCCCGCTTACGCAATAAAAATAGTTGCTCATCCTGCAAAATACGCAGTCGATTTATCATCCCTGCCAAAAGGGCAGTTATGTAGCAGGTAAGTGAGACAAAACCAAAACCACCAGCTAAAAAAGCCACAAAAATATATGGCGAAAAAGCACCGGTTGCCAGATAATGGTATATTACAAATACACCACAGGCCACAGCTAACAGCAGAAATACGGCACTGATTGCACCAAAAACACGCGTCGGCCTGTAATCCCGGTACGCTCTTAGAATTATGAGTAAGCTGTTCCAGCAGTGTTTCCATAGATTTTCAGTCAGCCGGCTTTTGCCGACTTTACGGACTCCTCTGACCTTCACCGGCAGCTCAACAATCCGCAGGCCGCGAAAAGCCAAATCGAGTATGACCTCATGTGTATACGTGTGTCCCCCCAGCAGCGTTGCCCGCAGAGCTGCATCACGGCTGTATGCTCGGAACCCGCACGAAACATCATGCAGCTCCTGGCCGGTCAGCTTGTTCAGAACGTTGGCGCCTACTTGATTGCCCCATTTCTTTACCCATGGCATCTTGGGAATCATTTCAGGGTCTGCGAACCGGCTGGCAGTAACCATATCGGCTTGTCCCTGGATAATCGGTTCGATTAGTTTCGGGATATCTTGAGGATTAAACTGGCCGTCGGCATCGATGTTAACGATGATATCGGCACCAAGGCCGAGTGCTCTGTGTATTGCTTCTCTGAAGGCAGCGCCCAGACCCCTGTTATGGCTGAAACTGATGACCTTCGCACCCGCTTCAGCCGCCACCTTGGCTGTATCGTCGGTGCTGCCGTCATTTATCACGATAACATCGATATTACGTACTCCCGGAATGTCTCTGGGTATAGACCCAATTACCTGCGCTACCGTGGCGGCTTCGTTAAAGGCCGGGATGGTTACAGCCACTGAAACCGGTTCTCTATGATTCATTTTTACGACCCCATAAAGTAAAAATTAAAGGTTCAATACCAAATATCCTGCCAAATTCTGAAGACATCATACCAGAAAATATGTTCAACCTGCAACGCTGTTATGTGGCAGATAAGCGAGATAAAACCTGAACGGGCCTTATTAAAACTTCTGAAAATAGGAAAACTACACCTCTATTATCGGCTAAAAGGCCTTTCTGACTGCCTTAATCTTCACAGCAAAGACTTTATATTGCGAAAATCCTGAAAATAAAACTTTTTAAGAAAAAGCTTAAAAAAAGTAATTCTTGCAGTAAATAACTTTTGAGATGGCTTGACACATGGATATTTTTACAGAGCTTAAAGGCACACCGATAGTGTCGCATCAGGTCAATTATGTACCCTTGCTTTAATCAGCCCGAGTATTCACGCCAATTCTATTGAGGTCATTTAAATAAGAATGTAGAATTTTTTTATTTTGCACTTGAAGGCCGGGTTGCGATTTGATATTAACTTGATAGTTTGCTCTTTGAAAATGATATAGTCTGACTGCAGGTCTCAGCCCCCCATTCTTGTTTTCGCAAGAAAGTATGGGGGTTGGGATAGTCAAACGGGAACGCGGTTAAAAGCCGCGGCGGTCGCGCCGCTGTGAGCGTCTGCTCCGATACTAATCGGAAGTCCGAGAGGCATTTATCCACTATTCGCTGTATTTGAATGGGAAGGAGCTTCGAGGTAAGACGCAAGCCAGAAAACCTGCCTGTAGTTGGTTTCGCATATAAGTGTTCTCGCGATTTGGAACTATAGTGCAGTCCTTATGCCCAGACATACTTGCTTTAACGATAATGTGGACCGGCTGACGGGAGTCCGGATTACCAATAAATAAGGCCGCCGTTTCCTTCGCGGGAACGGCGGTTTTTTTATTGTTTTTTAGTGCCCGCGCAGTACGGGCCAAGTGCGAAAGGAGAAAAATAATGGCTTCGAGAGGATTGATTAGTTTAATTTTTATTTTTTTAGTTACAGCATTTGTTCAGGCTGGCTCTGAGGACTGGCCATGTTACGGACATACCGCAACTCGGCACTCAATTGCGGTTGACGGCCCTGATGCGATTGATGCCACAACTATTGCATGGGTTGCAGATGAGGATCCTCAGGACCCAAACTATTATGTGGAGTTTGAAGGTGCTACGGGGCCGGTAGTCTATAGAGGCAAAGTTTATGCGTACGCCAGGTATTTTGAGCCGAATGAACAATCACCAACCGGATTTGATTATACTCATAGCCAGGTAGTCGCTTATGACGCCAACTCGGGTGAGTTGCTGTGGTCAACGGTTATTGATAAAGCTGTTTGGGATTCGTGGTCGTCACCCTGCGTCGACACCAAGCATAGCACAGTGCTGATAGGCTCAGGCGATAAAATATTTGTGCTTGATGCACACTCTGGTACGCAGAAGTGGGCGACGCAGCTGGAAATGAACGTGATAAATGCGTCGGTTAGCGTGGCCATTGATATTCCTTACGCCCGAGCATTTATTACCGATTATGACGGATTCGGCTCGTCAGGTAAGCTCTATTGTATCAATCTGGACCTGAATGAGCCAAACAATCCGTATGAACCCGGGGATATTGTCTGGTCGGAGACAATCGGTGCGACCAGTGGGAATACCGTAGCTTATAGTAATGGTATTGTTTATGTGGCAAGCATACATAGTCAAAACAACACTTCAGGTACTATATATGCTTACGATGCGGCGGCTGAACCTAATGCTTTTAAACTTTGGGAGACTTCGGACCCTGATTTCGACGGTTTTTCGGGAGGTGTTACCGTTACAAAGGAGGGCTTTTTGTATGCGGCGAATTATGACTGGGCTGATGCGAATGAAGACAATTCAGCGATATGTAAGCTCGACTGTAATGATGGAAGGATAATATGGATTGCACAGACAGAACGTACAAATGCTATACCCGTTGTTGTCGGAGATAAAATTTATATCTGCGGCGGGTATGATGGCTGGGGTTCTCGTCCCAAAGTTGAGGCTTATCACGACCAGGGAGACACAGTCAACAAGTTATGGGAAACCGGATTTAATATAACTGTAGGTGGTTGGTCGAACCAGCCGGTATACGCCAATGGTAAGCTATATGTCGGCGCCATACCACTGGGCGGAAACTACTTTGAATCTTATGCTGAATTGTATATTTTAGATGTCGCATTGACACCGGATGACCCCAATTTCATAATTGCCCATTATCAGGATAAAGAGTGTGGCAACAGCCCGGTGGTGACTTA
>Ga0315541_1001208_pt1 | contig 24805 bp, 23 predicted proteins | sample SalMarSW160190MG_FD_203095 | JGI IMG/M metagenome (GOLD analysis project Ga0315541, IMG submission 203095) | Salt marsh sediment microbial communities from the Plum Island Ecosystem LTER, Massachusetts, United States - Salt Marsh Sediment SW1601-190 ...
TCTAACAAACAGCCTTTTTTTATTCCTGGTAGTAACACTGTCAAACAGGGCAAATGATCCCTTCCGGGCAATAGCGGAGTATCACTCACCTGGTAAAAGTGCCTTAAACAGGCTTATTTGAAGCCGTTTTTTTGTGATTCCTGGAAAATTGTATATTTGTATTGCACCAACGACGCAAAACGTGAAAATTATTTTTATTACTAATCGGGGTTCCCTGATCAATTTCCGGGTTTCATCGTCGTTGGTGTACCTGGTTAGAGATGACGGGAACCCTTCTTTTAAACACCAACGACGCTATGAAAAAATTAAATCCCTGTACCTGGATTCGCCAGGCACGTTACCCGAAAACTGAAAACGGTAGACGTCGTTACCTGCAGGATTCCCTTTCCGGAAATGTTACTCCCTTTTGGATTGAAGCTATTATTTGCCTCATCCTGTCTCCCCTGATCATCCCGCTGATGATATACGCTGGATTCAAATGGCTGTACCTGAAAATTACCGGCCATAAGAATTGAGACAATTCTAAAACTCAGATGAAAATATCTACACGAGTGCAGAATTTATAAACTAAAAATCAATACTATGAAATCAAATCAAATGAAACTTAAAAGCCTTTTAACAGGCAAAATAATAACAGTATGGCCTTCAACAGAACACCCGAACAGCAGTTATGGCATTCCTGTCTGGGTTGACAAAGATAATAACGATTATGGCCAGTGTAATATTTGGGACATTCCGCTGGGGTTTGAAAAAATATCCCTGTTTGAATTTACAGAAAGCCAGTACCGGGAATTTAAAACAATGCTGGAGAACCTTAACAAAGAGAACTGGGGCCTCTGGGATAGGTCTAAATGGATTAGTTATCCCGGACTGCCCGGATATGCACTTCATCAGTACATACAGACGAATGAGAAAACGTTTGTCGTGGTGAAATTCGATGAGCTTGTTTTATTGCCGGACAACAGGAAAGGTAAGCGGTTCAAAGTTGGCGGACAAAGGAATTATCAGCCTGTCTGCGAGAGGTTTTGACAGGGGTACGATTGTACCTTGCTTTCAAATTATGGCCTTACACAATTATCCCTTGTCATCTGACTTGACAAGGGGGTTGCAACTCGCGCGCGCGTGAGAAATGATACACTGGCATATCTGGTTCACGATCTAAACCAGATAATTTATTGGCATTACCCTTAACCCTGCTTGGATATTTTTCATTAAGCCACTCAGCTTCCTTAATCTCAATATCAATAATAAATTCACCTATCTCATCAACTTTAGATTTTACAATTCCACGTTTTTTCATCAGATTTTGGTAAACATCAGCAGCATCACCAAGTAATTTAATTTCCTCTATTGTTTCAGCAAGTGCCAAATGTTTTCTAAAGCAGACTTCTTTTAATATAGAATGTACTCAAAAAATAGTCTTTTTTCTATTCAGGTGTGTGTTATCATGTGTGTATGGCATAAAATAAAAACTCATAAATTGTTAGTTTACAAGCCTTTAATTCTTAATGGTTGTGGAGATTAGGGGAATCGAACCCCTGACCTTTTGACTGCCAGTCAAATGCTCTAGCCAACTGAGCTAAACCCCCAAAACTAAGGAACATTCAAAAAATACGTCAAGCGTACCAACCGAGCCCTGCCTGCCGGCAGGCAGGTAACCCCCCGGATCTGATATCGCAAATGTAAAGAAAAAATTAAATAATATTTAACATATGCTGCTATTGTTAAGTTTTGTCTGTATGACACTATTTTGTAATTTTGCAAGTCATAAAAAAATAATAGAGAACCTTTTTCAGCGCTCCGGGTTAAAGCTTAAAATGGCATTATTATTGATTTTATAGTAAAACCGGAATAAAAGACGTCTTATATAATATTGTGATAAAGAAAAGCAACATACCCGATTTTGATGACCTCATCTTTGAATCACGCAACAAGGAGTATGGCGCTTACCAGTTACGTAAAAAATATAAGTCATTTGTAATTATAGGAACCATAATAAGCTCATTGATAGGATTCACCGTGGTTGTGATGCCTTTTATTATGAGACCTCCTTCAGACCATATAATAGCTGGAGGAGGCAGGTTTGTGCAGGTACAGATGGATGCCCTTGAACCACCCCCGGAGGAATTCTATGTTCCTCCAGCCCCACCGCCGCCACAGGAATCACAAAAAGTCCAGGAAATAGTCAAGTATGTTCCGCCGGAGGTGGTCGATACGGTTATAAGCATTGACATAACTCTTGCTGCCACCGATGAAATACTGGCTCATTCTGAGGAACCTGCAGCCGAAGTTAACCGATCAATGGGATATGGCAGTGATATACTTGAGGGAGAGGGTGGTTACGGATTAGATGAACCATTCTTCGTGGTTGAAGTAATGCCGACATTCAAAGGAGGGGATATAAACAAATTCCGCGAGTATATACGGAAACGAACCAACTATCCTCAGGAAGCACTGGAAAAAAAGGTCCAGGGCAGAGTCCTTCTAACATTTATTATTGAGCCTGACGGATCAGTAAGCAATGTTACGGTAGTAAAAGGTGTCGACCCCCTTATCGATAATGAGGCATTAAAAGCAATCCGGGGATCACCTGACTGGAGTCCGGGATTACAGCGGGGACAACCGGTAAGGGTGAGGTATTCAATGTGGCTCAGCTTTATCATTTAAAGTCTTTTTATATACCAAGAAATTAACAAATTGTTATTTCAATGTATTTCTTATCTTTAACAAGAGTTATTAAATGAACGACGTATGAAAAAAGCAATTGGTTTATTAATTACATTAACGATAATTCTGTCAGGCTGCGGATCTTCAAAGAAACAACTTCAGAGAGGTAATTATGATGCAGCAATAGCTACAGCAGTGAAAGACCTGCGCAAAGATTCTGATGATGAAAAGCAAATAGATATCCTGGAACGATCATTCAGGGTGGTTAACGAACAGGATAACGAAAGAATAAGGTTCCTCAAGATGGAAGGAAGACCCCAGAACTGGGATGAGATATACCTTATTTATAAAAGGATGAGCGACAGACAGTCACTTATCCGCACTGTTATGCCCCTGAACATCGGGAACAGACAGGTTGAGTTTCCTTATGTTGATTACATGCCCGAAATGATAAATGCAAAACGGGAATCTGCTGATTACTATTACAACCACGGCATTGAACTGATGAATAGCGGGCTGAAAGATTCATACAGACAGGCATATTTTGAATTCCTGAGGGCTAAAGAATATGTCGGGGATTATGAAGGTATTGATAATAAAATTATTGAAGCAAAATACCTGGGAATGAGCAGGGTATTTGTATCATTGCAGAACACGACAATGATAGTATTTCCCAAAGAGTTTGAAGAGGATCTCCTTACAGTCGATCTTCAGGCCCTTAACAATGAATGGGTGGAGTTTCACATTACGAATCTTGATGAGAACGTTGACTACGACTATTTTATCAATGTGAATGTGAGAAATATAGCAGTAAGCCCTGACAACACTGAAGAGAGAGATTCCATTGCTAAAAGGGATGTAGAGGACGGATTTGAATACAAGCTCGACAAGAAGGGAAATGTTATGAAGGATACGCTGGGTAACGATATCAAGGTGAAGAAATATAAAACACTGCAATGTGCCCTGATAACAACATTGCAAACCAAAACCTGCCAGATCAACGGTGATATTGAGATCATCCAGATGAATCCCAAAAATGTGCTTAAAAAAGATCCTATTGGAGCACAATCAACATTTGAACATATGTCAGCAAGAGCAATAGGTGATATAGGTGCTCTCAGCACTTCCCAGCTCGAGAGAACCAAAGCCGAGGCAATGCCTTTTCCTTCGAATATTGAAATGGTGCTGAGATGTTCAGAAGCTCTTAAACAGGCAATCCGGGGCTCAATTCAATCTAACAGGAGACTTATTAATTAAATGATCGAAACAAGCCGGAAGGAGCAAACGGCAATACTTATTGGTATCAATTATCCCGGACAGGACGAACGCGAAACAGGCGATTATATTGAAGAGCTGTCGTTTCTCACTGAAACAGCCGGAGTAAAACCTGTAAAGAGATTCATCCAAAAGCTTGATATGCCCAATCCGAGAACTTTCGTGGGATCGGGGAAAATAGAAGAGATAGCAAGATTTGTTGAGAATAGCCAGGTTGACCTTGCAATCTTTGATGATGAATTGTCCCCGGGCCAGATAAGAAATATCGAAAAAGTCCTTGGTTGCAGAATTATTGACAGAACAAACCTGATACTTGATATTTTTGCCGGACGTGCCCGTACTTCACATGCCAGAACACAGGTTGAACTTGCCCAGTACCAGTATCTGCTGCCACGACTTGCCGGCATGTGGACACACCTCGAGAGACAGAAAGGGGGAATAGGGCTCAGAGGTCCCGGTGAGACTGAAATAGAAACCGACAGAAGGATCATCAGGGATAAAATAGCACTTCTGAAAGAGCAGCTGAAAAAAATTGACACACAGATGGCAACTCAGCGGAAAAACCGCGGGAAAATGGTAAGAGTTGCACTGGTGGGATATACAAACGTCGGGAAATCAACAATAATGAACCTCCTCAGTAAATCGGAGGTCTTTGCTGAAAACAAGCTTTTTGCAACTCTCGACACCACAACGAGAAAGGTCGTTATTTGCAACCTTCCCTTTCTGCTGTCAGATACTGTCGGGTTTATCCGTAAGCTGCCCCATGATCTTGTGAAATCATTCAAGTCGACTCTCGATGAAGTAAGGGAATCTGACCTTATTGTACATATTGTGGATATCTCACATCCCGGTTTTGAAGAACAGATAAATGTTGTAAATGAGACACTTGCGGAGCTGAAATCTGCGGGCAAGCCTTCGATTTTGATATTCAACAAAATAGATGCATTCTCATATACTGAAAGGGATAAATATGATCTGACCCTTATGCAAAGAGAGAATTATTCCCTCTCCGACCTTAAAAAAACCTGGATGGCGAATGATAAAAATCATCCGACAGTCTTTATCTCGGCAACCAGAAAAGAGAATGTTGAAGAACTGCGAAAATTACTCTATGAAGAGGTGAAAAAGATTCACGTAACCAGGTATCCGTATAATAATTTTTTGTTTGATGACCCCCCAACCCCTCCCGATACGCTTTCACTTCGTTCAAGCTATCGGGACAGGCTCTAAAGGAAGGCTATAAACCCATATAATAAAACAATCTGATATATAAATAATCGGGGGTCAATAGAGTTGATTCTTTACCATATACTCTGCAATCTGTATTGCATTTGTAGCGGCGCCTTTACGGATATTATCGGATACGATCCACAGGTTAAGACATTTTTCTCTTGAGAGATCCCTCCTTATCCTTCCTACAAATACCTCATCCCTGTTATGTGAAAGGATAGGCATCGGATATTTGTTTTCGGCAGGATTATCATATACAACCACACCCGGGAAATTGCCGAGAAGTGATACTGCCTCGTCAATATCGAAATCCTTTTCGAATTCCACGTTCACAGCTTCCGAATGTCCTCCCACAACAGGTATCCTTACAACTGTGGCGGTTAACTGTATTGTCTGGTCTTCAAGTATTTTCCGTGTTTCGTCAAGAAGCTTCTGCTCTTCTGTTGTATATCCATCGGATTGGAATGTACCTCCATGCGGAAAGCAATTCATGTCAATGGGATGGGGATAGGCCATCTCACCTTTTATTCCCTTTCTTTCATTTTCCATCTGGTTAACGGCTTTGACACCTGTACCGGTTACCGACTGGTATGTCGAAACAACCAGCCTTCTGATCTTATATTTTTTGTGAAGAGGAGCCAGAGCCATTACCATCTGGATAGTTGAACAGTTGGGATTGGCAATTATTTTGTCACCTTTTTTCAAGACATGGCTGTTGATCTCGGGAACAATAAGCGGAACGTTTTTATCCATCCTCCAGGCTGATGAGTTATCAATTACGATAGTCCCGTTTTTTGCAAAAACAGGAGCCCACTCCTTCGATGTTGATGCTCCGGCGGAAAAAACAGCAAATACCGGTTTAGACTCGACTGCTTCCCTGACGCTTACAACCTTAACAGATTTATCTTTGAATATGAGCTCTTTACCAACTGATCTCTCTGATGCGGCAGGTATCAATTCTGATACGGGGAAATTTCTCTCTTCAAGGACTTTCATCATAATGCTACCTACCAAACCTGTGGCTCCTACAATAACTGTTTTCATAATTCTGTTTTTGCAATAATTAATTAAAAGATGTAAATTTACCTTACGTTAAAAAAGATCAAAATTAACTTTTTTTTCATTTCGTCTCGCTGTATGAATAAAGTAATTTTACTGGCATTGTTTGTGCCTGTTATGGCACAGGGCCAAATCATTGAGGACTTTGAATCAGGTTTTTCTGAAAACTGGGTCCAGGGGAGAGCCGGCCACTGGATGATCGACACCACGGAAAGCATAAATGGCAGCTTCTCTCTGCATCATGTATTTGATAATGATTTGTCAGGCTCGGATTGTATTGGAATCCCTCTTGCCAATCTGCATCCTGATGAGGGCTCAACCCGGTGGAGCTTCCTTATCAGGCATGGGTATGACCCGTCAGGCTCAAATAACTGGGCAGTCTACCTGATGTCTGATACCGATCCTGCTACTTTTTCCGACGGAGCTGCTTTAAACGGATTTGCTGTCGGAGTAAATCTTAAAGGATATGACGATACATTGAAGATATGGAAGATAAAAGGAAGTTCAGCATCTGTTGTGGCCACATGTCCACTCAATTGGCAGAATGACATAGGGGCTGAAGATGCTTGTATGTTATGTATCGAAAGAACCATAATTGGTGAATGGAGCATAGCTGTGTATGATTCCGTGGGTATACTGAAATGGATAGCAGAAGCTACTGATACTGAATTGTTTAATGCCTCCTGGCTTTTGCTCAATTACAGGTACTCATCAACACGCGACAGGCTGTTATGGTTTGATGACCTGAAGGTTCAGGGTGTATTTTATGAAGATACAATTCCGCCTGAAATAACCTGCTGTAAGGTCACGGGCATGAAATCTCTGGAGATCACTTTCAACGAGGAGCTAAATGATGATATTCTATTGGCTGAGAACATTATCCCGGAAGATACCGGAAATCAGATAACAGTTATTGACAGGATAGCGGGCGCAATCTACCGATTACAGTTTTCAGCAAGGTTTAACAACAAGGTTCTTAACAGTCTTATAATAAACAATTTATGTGATAAATCGGGGAACTGTACAAATAATATCAGAGTTGATTTTACTCCTGTGTGGGCTGAGGCAGGCGATGTTTTATTTTCGGAGATAATGGCTGACCCGCTGCCTTCAGTTGGCCTTCCCGAAAGGGAATACCTGGAAATAACAAACAGGACACAATATACTTATGATCTTGAAGACTGGATATACGGAAATGAAGATCAGACTGTACAACTGCCTGCCTGCGTTATTGAACCGGGTGAATTTTTTATCCTTTGCTCAGTTTCAGATACTTTATTATTCCAGGAATATGGTAAAACGATAGGATTAAGGCCATTCCCGGTACTTACTGACTATGGAAAAATGATTGTACTGTCAGACAGTCTCGGGAACCTTATCCACGGTATCGAATATTCATCTGATTGGTATGGCGATATACTCAAGGAGTCCGGGGGATGGTCCCTCGAGATAATAGATACTGATTTCCCGTTTTATACTGAAGGAAACTGGGAAGCCTCATCATCACCGAAAGGAGGAACACCCGGTTGTGAAAACTCAGCATCACGAACCAATCCGGATGATAGTTTTTCCGGATTACTGAATGTATTCCCTGAAGACAGCACTTCAGTAGATATATGGCTGTCGGAAACAGTAATCGGCCTTGACGATAATATTCATAAAATTACCATCGACATAGATCCTGTAACTTCAATTTCGCCTCTTGATCCATTATACCGCCGGTTCCGCATAAAGACAACCGACCCCCTTGTTCCGGAACAAGTGTATATATTACACTTATCGCCTGGCATAGTGGATTTTTCAGGGAATCCGATCATTGATGACAGTTACAGTTTTGGCATGCCTGTACGAACGGAATCAGTAGATATAGTGTTCAACGAATTGTTGTTTGACCCCTGTCCGGATGACCCGGATTATATTGAACTTTATAATATTTCGAACAGGATATTTGATGTTTCAAGGCTTTATCTGGTTTCAATAAATGAATCAGGCGACACATCGGCAATCAGACCTGTTTCTGATCAAAAGAGATGTTTCATACCCGGAACCTTCTATACAGTTACAACCGACAGGGGCAGGGTTCTAAACAGATATTTCACATCTGACGGTAAGTATATCTTTAATATATCCTCACTTCCGTCAATGCCTGATAACAGGGGACATCTGCTTTTACTTAATCGGGAGCTGGATATTATTGATGAAGTACGTTACAGCGATGAGATGCACTATTCGCTTCTCGCTGATAATGAAGGTATTTCGCTTGAGAAAATAAGACCTCAGTCAGCATCAGACGACAGGATGAACTGGCATTCTGCAGCAGAGAGCGCAGGCTGGGGTACTCCGGGTAAAGAAAATTCTGTTTTCAGCAGGATGTTAGAGACTGATGACAGGGTAATCCTCTCTTCAGGAAGAATCACTCCTGATAATGACGGATACGAGGATCTGCTGGTGATTGATCTTAATCTTGAAGGTTTCGGTAATGTTGTTACTGTTACAATATTTGATGAGACAGGTAATTATGTACAGAGGATCGCTGAGAACCTGTTCGCGGGTAACAGGGCAACAATAATCTGGGATGGAACCGCAGAAGACGGAAATATAGTTAACACCGGGATCTATATACTTCTTATTGAGCTATATAATGATCAAGGCAAAACGAAATCATGGAAAAAGGTGTGTACTGTAATAAGAAATTAAAACAAGGAAAATCAATTCTTTACCACAAAGGAACACGAAGGTTAACACGAAGTAACACAAAGGATAACATAAAATTATCAAAACATGGATAGAGAAGAAATATTTAAAAAAGTTCTGGATTGCTCTTTTATTGTACATACTGCGCTAGGTCCGGGATTACTTGAAAGTGCTTATACTGAGTGTTTATTTTACGAACTTTCTGAATCCGGATTAAAAGTTGAAAAACAAAAACCTCTGCCACTTATTTATAAAACGGTACACTTAGAAGCTGGTTACAGGATTGATTTATTAGTTGAAAATTGCATTGTTATTGAAATAAAATCTGTAGATACACTGGCAGATATACACATGGCACAGATTTTAACATATCTGAAATTGTCAAAATGCAGCTTGGTTTTGCTGGTAAATTTCAATATACTACACTTAAAAGATGGAATTAAACGTGTAATAATGTGATACTTTGAGTACCTTTGTGCGTACTTAGTGTACCTTTGTGGTAAAAGATCTTTTATTATAGTGTGGCAATCATCTCTGTCATAATGGCTGTCATGCGTTCTTCGGTTTTTGTGGCTTCCTCTATGACAGATTCATGTGTTGTGTATTCTATTTTTCCCTCTACACCAAGATCGGTTATTATGCTTACTGCAAAACATGGCAAGCCCATGTGACGGGCAACAATAACCTCGGGTGTAGTTGACATCCCCACTGCATCAGCGCCGAGAATCCTGAAGTATTTGTATTCTGCAGGTGTCTCAAAAGTAGGCCCGCTTGTAGAAAGATAAACTCCCTTATGTATCTTTATCTTAAGATCGTGTGCGATAACCTGTGCTTTTTTAACAAGGTAACTGTCATAGGCTTCCCCCATGTCGGGGAAACGAGGCCCTATACGTTCATCATTCCTTCCGATAAGGGGATTAGGTAACAAGCTGATATGATCAGAGATAATCATAATATCGCCAATCTGAAAATCAGGATTGACACCTCCGGCAGCATTGGATAGAAAGAGACATTTGATACCGAGATATTTGAGAACCCTTACCGGTAATGCCATCAGATCAGGACTATAGCCTTCATAATAGTGGAACCGTCCCTTCATGGCAACAATTTTCTTCCGGCCGAAATCACCATAGATAAGTTTACCCTCATGTCCTTCAACGGTAGGGACCGGGAAGTTGGGAATATCTCTGTAATCTATCTCAATAGTGTTCTCGATCTTCGCTGTCAGTCCTCCAAGACCTGTCCCAAGAATAATTCCGGCATCAGGACGTAGTATTCCTTTTTCCTTAAGAAATTCTGTTGTTTCGTTTATTTTTTCTAACATACTCAATTATCAGGTTATCAAATTCTTCCTGGTTGTCATTTAAAAATTTTATTCCAACAGGTATATAATAAAATGCTTTACGTATTGCTTCCGCAATATTAGTAAATTCCCGTATTCTGACAGCATCTTTTTCGGTGGCAATTAAATACTTCCTCGATGATTTGAGTGATTCCCATGCATCCATTATCTTTTCAAAATCGCTGTTACTGAATCTGTGATGATCACCAAATGGCAGGCTTATCATCTCTCCTGTCAGCTTTTTCAGATATCCGGTCAATGGTTTTGGATTGGCAATACCTGTTACCAGGACAATACCGGGAGGATTTTCTTTCCTGCGCCGTCTGAAGATATCCTTTTCAGCTTTAACGTCATCAAATACAGGCAGAGGTGTTTTATAGGTTGTGGAAGTGAAAAGGAGTTCCTGGTAAGGAGCTTTCTGTATCTCCTTGACTATCAGCCTTCGCTGGACAGGAGTTATTGTTTCCGGCGATTTGGTTATCATAATAATATCTGCTCTTTTCATATTGGCAATACTCTCTCTCAGGTTGCCATACGGCAACATCTGATCGTGTATCATCAGCCTGTCAAAATCAGAAAGCAGTATTGAGTAACCGGGAGTGATGCTCCTGTGCTGAAAGGCATCATCGAGTATTATTACTCCGCTATCCGGTTTTTTCTCCAGGATTTCACGGACACCATGTACTCTCTTCCTGTCAACAGCTACAGTGATCCCGGGGAATTTCCTTGCGATCTGCAGAGGTTCATCGCCTATATCCTCTGATCTTGAATTTTCGCCGGCAAATAAAAAACCACGCGTTTTTCTTTTGTAACCCCTGCTGAGAACAACTACATCAAAATCTTCCCTGAGCAGATTTACAAGATATTCGGTCAGTGGTGTTTTACCGGTTCCGCCTGCGGTCAGATTCCCTACACAGATAACAGGCATGGGGAATGTGTGAGACTTAAGAATTTCGGCATTATAGAGAAAGTTCCTGAAACCGGTAATCAGACCATATAGAAGAGAAAGAGGGTAAAGAAATATGCTTCTTCTGCTTCCCATAAATTAATGGATGTCAATGATATATGGAAGTCGGGCCTGAATTCCTGTCATCTCTTTTATCTCCATAAGATCATTATAAAACCTAATTGATTCCCCAAGTTCTTTTTTCAGGATGTTCAGCCTTACTTCACCGCTGAGATGCTTCAACAATTTTGTATAGGGATCTTCAATAGCCGGCAATTCACGTATTGAGTATGTCTCAAGGCCGGCAAGGAGGGCGGCACCCTCTATTGCCTCCTTCAATCCGCCGATTTCATCAACAAGCCCGATCTTCTCTGCTTTGTCGCCGCTCCATACACGGCCCTGACCAATGCTGTCGACCGATTCGATGCTCATTTTCCTGCCTGAAGCGACCTTTCCTGTAAATTCACTGTAAACATGCTCAATGCTCTTCTGCATAATTTCTTTTTCATAAGTATTCATCGGCCTGTATACAGAAGGGAAATCGGAATATTTGTTGGTATTCACTGTTTGTGTGGAAATTCCAAGCTTTTGCTCCATAAGTTTTCCTGCATTGGGAATAAGACCAAATACACCTATTGATCCGGATATCGTCGTGGGATTTGCATAGATTTTTGATGCCGGTGCCGAGATGTAATACCCACCCGAGGCAGCATAATTTCCCATTGATATTACCACTGGTTTCTCTCCGGCGGCAAGCTCAAGCTCCCTCCATATAATATCAGAGGCAACTGCATTGCCTCCGGGGCTGTTTACTCTCATAACAATTGCCTTAACATTGCTGTCGAGCCTCTCTTTCCTGATGATTTCGGAATAATTATTTCCGCCGATATTATATTCACTACCCTTGCCCATGACAATTGTTCCTGAAGCATAAATTATTGAAATCCTGTTTTTTGATGTAACAGTTTTTTTTGTTTCAGGTACCTTGGTGTATTTTGTCATGGCAACAAGATTGATCTTGTCATCACTTGTCAGACCCGACAATGCTTTAAGTGTATCTATAAGTGCATCACGGAATATAAGGCCGTCCACAAGACCGTTATTAAAAGCGGACTCCGGGACATAACCGCCAAGATTATCAGCCAGGAAGTTCAGCTTGTCGACAGAAATGACTCTCGACTTCGACATCTTCTCAACAGTATGATTCCAGATTGATCCCACATAATCCCTGATCTGAGCCTCATTTTCTTTACTCAGTTCATCAAGGATATAGCGTTCCACAGCTCCTTTGAATTTTCCATGTCGCGTTACCTGTACCTCAACACCCAGCTTTTCGAGAGCTTTTTTATAAAACATAACCTCCCCGCTTAATCCTTTAAAGTCGACCAGCGAACCGGGATTAATATATATTTTATCAGCTATTGTCGAGAGGTAATAGCCCTCCTGTTGCAGTACATAGTCGGAATATGATATTATGAACTTACCGCTCTCATCCCTGAATCTGTTCAGGGCTTCTCTGATCTCTTCTGTCGTGGCCCAACCTGACGTAAGAAGCCCATTCTCTATCAGAATTCCCTTTATTTTGTCATCCGCAGCAGCTTTTTTAAGGTTTTTCAGAATATCATTCAGTCCTGCCACCGGCGAAAATGTCATATTTATTACATCAATACCGGCAAAAGGATTAGGATCGCTACGGTCAGGAATAGGGATCCCTGCTTTAAGAACGAGGATCGAATTATCACTAATTGAGACAGGTTTATCACCTGCTGCAACCATCATTCCCACACTCCCGATAAAGAGGAATAAAAAGAGGAGCGAAGTAATGATAATACCTGTTATTGTTGCCAGTGTGTAAATAAGAAATTTTTTCATCGTGGAAATGGTTTAAATTGAGTTTTAAATATATAAAAACCAGCTGAAAATATTTAAGGTATCTTTGTAATTAATAAAAACAGGGAAGACAAAGATAATAAATGAGGACATATCTTGGTGTCGGCACAAACCTCGGTGACCGGGAAAATAATCTGAATGAAGCACTTGCATTGATTGAGGAGCATATTGGCTCAATTGTGCAGTCGTCAGCAATCTATGAAACAGAACCATGGGGTTTCCGGAGCCAGGATAATTTTCTGAATATGGTACTTGTTGTTGAAACAAAGCTCCGGCCTTCCGGTTTGCTGGGCAGGATACTGATGGTGGAGGCTAATATGGGAAGACTGAGAGATGAAATAACATACTCGTCCAGAATAATTGATATAGATATTCTTTTTTATGGCAACAGGAAATTTGAGAAGAAAACCCTGGTGATCCCTCATCCCAGACTTCATGAAAGGAGGTTTGTACTTGTTCCATTATGTGAAATAGCACCTGATATTGTTCATCCGGTCTCAGGAAAAACAGTGAAAGCTCTGCTGAAGGAGTGTAAGGACAAAAGCAGGGTGAAGAAGTATAAAGATAGTTCATTTCTAATGTAAACCCCCCTTTTAATTCCCCCCCAAGGGGGGGAAGAAATCCCATAATTAAATGTAATTCAGTAATATAAGGGTTTTGCCTCCCCTCAGGGGAGGTGTTCCGCGAATGCGGAACAGAGGGGTTTTTCGTTACAGCAGTCCGTTATCCGCAAAACTATAGTAATCCTTTTCGGAGATTATCAAGTGGTCGAGAAGCTGGATATCCATAAGGCTGCCGGCCTCCTTGATCTTCTTTGTGATCTTTGTATCCGATTCACTGGGATTAAGGTTCCCTGACGGATGATTATGACATACTATAATTCCTGAGGCAAGGAATTCAATGGCTTTTTTCATTACTATCCTTACATCAGTAACGGTTCCGCTTATGCCTCCCTGGCTCAGTCTCATCCTGTCGATGACCTTATTGGACCTGTTGAGGAAGAGTATCCAGAATTCCTCATGAAGAAGGTCTGACAGCAATGGCTGAAAAATATCAGCAACATCTTTTGAGCATTTTATTTGCAGAAAATCAGGTGGTTCGGCAAGTTTCCTTCTTCTTCCGAGTTCCAGGGCGGCGGCAATAGTAACCGCACGTGCCGTACCGATACCGCGGATTTTTTTCAGATCCGTAATAGTGAGTTTGCCCAGACTGTTAAGGTTGTTATTCACATTATTCAACAGCTCGCGGCCAAGGTCAACCGCCGATCTGTCCCTTGTACCGGAACTGATAAGTATTGCAAGAAGCTCGGCATCGCTAAGGCTGGCAGTCCCCTGCCGGATAAGTTTTTCCCTGGGTCTGTCCTCAACGGCCCAGTCAGTGATTTTTAATGACATGCAGCGAATATTTTTATTCCGTATGCAAGATAAGAAAAATTGTTCTAATACCCGGGGCTGTTGAAAAAGTCCTTCGTGAACCTTTGTGAAAACCTTGGTGCGACTTTGTGGTAAATATTAATTCATTGAACCACAAAGGATCACAAAGGAAAGCTCAAAGTAACACGAAGGGAAAAAATTAAAATAATATTACTTTATCAACAGCCCCTTTGGAAGGGGGTATCATATTTTAATAAAAAAGATAATCAAACTGATTTGTCAAAATAAAAAAGGGGCTTTTGAGGAGCCCCTTGACATTATGCCGGAACAGCTTATTTCAAGCTGTTTACATGTTTTTCTGCTGATGATTTAAGGTTTGCAGCCTTCTTTTTATGAATTATATTCTTTTTTGTAAGCTTATCCAGCATGGAATTCATCTTAGGCAGCATTTCTTCAGCCTCTTTCTTACTGGTTGATGTACGAAGATCCTTGAGAGCATTACGCATTGTTTTTGCATAATACTTATTGGTCTCATTCCTGACATTTGTCTGGCGGTTCCTTTTTTCTGCTGATGGATGATTTGCCATTTCTAAATATATGTTTTTCTGACTGTAAAATTTGTAGTCCATAGGGGAATCGAACCCCTTTCATATACAGCTTATAATCAATTCTATACAGAGGGTTGTTTAAAACAGGTCTCGGAAATTACTCCTCTTTAAATACTCCTCTTTGTCTTTTTTGCCGCGCAAAGATAATCAATTATTTATTTTACAACAGCTTTTTTTCTTTGAGATAAAGATACCCTAAATATTACAAATTTTATTTGCTGGGGGAAAAGAATGTGACAATAAGAAATTTCAAGATTAAGTTATATTAATATATCTGCAGATATTGCTTATAAAATTTCCTGCACCTGCTCCATCAGATGTTTTATCATTTTCGATAGAAGGATCAGTTCCAGTACTCCAACATACACCTCTTGAAAGTACTGTTCCGCAACCTTCACTTATTATCGTACCTCCACAAGTAGCAGTTGTTCCAGTAATATTTGTTACTTCGGAAGTTGTTATTGTAGGGACTTCTTTCTTTTCACAAGCAGTCAGGATACTTATTAAGATGAAAAGACAGAAAACTAATAACCTGTTTAAACATTTCATGTGCAAGAAAATTAGATTAACTATCAGAGAATAAAGCAATTCGCAAATTTACGAAAGAATAACACCTAGTACAAAAAAATCCATCCATCCGATTATTTAGGATTTTGGATGGATGGATGACTATGAGGGCAATCTTAACCACTCTTTACCTGATTTTATAACAGTCAATAACCTTCTTTGTATTAATGTTTTACAATTAGCGGTATGCTTTTCTTCTTCTCGCCATTACTGATGCTGATTATATAACTCCCGTTTTTCAGATTACTGACAGGAAGAGTGAAGTATAAGCCGGACTTCTTCCCCGTATAATACATGTTCCCGTTCATATCATAGATTCGTACATCAAATTCAGGCACTTCCGTTTCCATTGTTAAAGCTTCCGTATCTTCTTTTGTAACCATTATTTTTTACCTCTTCTGAAGTCGGATTCGGTGATGCTGAAAATTTATAGCCGCCGGATATCATAACAATTTTATTTTTCCAATTTGAGGCCCCGCATGTGTTTGTCGCTCTTGCCATGACCTGGTAGTAATCGGGTGCGTAAAAAGTTATTGTCACCCAGTCATAATACTGGTAATTGAAACCATAAGATTCCGGATTGACCATCCATGTATATTCTGATTCCGACAAAGGATTTCGAGATGGACTAGTCCAGAAATCATATTGTGTGTATGTATAGCCCTGTGTCGGTCCGTTTATCGAATTTACCACAGGCTTGCCTGCCCAAAAACTTTTAGAATCTGACCATGTAAAACCTGTTAAAGTAGTTATTTGAAAATCAACATAACTTTCACCATTACCGGAACCTTTTACAGTATAATCAGATGTTCCTGCTCCACTAACATAAGTAATATATGATCCGGGAGTCCATGTAAGAGTGGCACCATCCATATCTGTAATGTCTGTACTAAAAGTCCTCTGAACATTATTACATAAAATACTAGTACTCCCAGTTAAATCACCAGGATTCAACTTATAATAAGCTAGTCCTGTAGAGGTATAAGGACAATCCGATTTTAAATGTTCGTATAATGGTAATTTACCCCATTTAGACTTGGCATAAGATGAATTTGAAGTAGTAATAGCAGAATGATCATCATTTGTATAACGAATTTTCCTCCCTATAGCAGTTGATCCTGGAGTTACATATGATTGTAATCCAGTCCAATATTTAGAGAGGTTTTGATTACCATATTGGTCCAAATAATTAATCAAAACATTATTACCTCCTTCTGATACATGCCAGGCATATCCATGACAATTGTACTGATGAGTAGCAGCACCTACTCTTGTAGCATCCCAGTCATATAAATCTACTAACCAGGCTCCGTATTCCTCATAATAAGTCACCCATCTGTCTACATCAGTAAATAGTATGCCTTCAACATTTTCACCCTTGGGAATATAGATTGTGGTATATTGCATCGAACCATATTGAGGTCCGCCTGGTGGATCAGGCTGTGAATTAATTATTTGTGGTATAATTCCAAACATAAATAAGAATATTATTATTTGTTGTATCCGTATATTAGTATGTCTTTTCATGATTTTAGTTTTAATTGATTAAATAATTCTCAACATTCTCTATAATGAATTGGGTAATTTCTACAATGTTGTTTAAACCGCAAAAATCTGCTAATATGAGAAAATCATTAAGTTCATCAACACTCGTTAGACCATCGATAAAAGGTTGATAATCTTGTATCAATAGTACTCTTCCCATTATAGCAAGTACACTCATTGCACCTATCCAACTATAATATGGAATTTCGCTTTTCTTATAAAACTTATCTAAACAAACTTCAAGCAATAGCTTGGTTTCTTCAGGCTGCAGTTTATTGATCAATTGGTATTGAGCCAAAGTAATTTCGATAAAAGTAAACTGAGCCATGTATGCACCTTGTTCAGCAGGTTCTGAATAATCATAAACACCTTCAGGTTTCATGTCCTGATATACTTTTATCAATTCTGTGTTTGCATCTTCCCTGTCGAATAGCTCATCAAAACCATTAAACATATTCATGACACGGTCAAATCCTTGTTGAATGGAGTTATATACCCAAATGTATCCCATGAATGGGTAATTCAGACATGATATGACCAGGCTGTCGGTTGAACTGCATTCCAGGTATTGTTCAGGTAGTAAAACTGATTCTATAATTTTCTGAGAACAATCAAGGCTATCTGCTTCAGTACATTCATAAAAAGTGTACTTGAACACATTATTAACGAAACCTGAGCAAATATCCACTGTATCACCATCATCCTTTTCACAGAAAGTACAGAGAGTCCCAAAGAGAAATACCCAAAATAAATATTTCCATTTATTCATTATGAATATTGCTTTCTATTTGTTTAATAATTGATTCTAATGATTCTGTATCTTGTATTGAACAACTTCTTAAAAAATAATCATTTTCAATTTTTTCATAAATATTCAGATCCTGACTACTATTTACAACTCTAGCCATTACAAATGCACTTGTTAATATTCCGTCAATACCATAACTTTCTATTGTACTTTTTTCTTTATATTTATTTAAAGATTCTTCAATTAATTTCTTTTTAACAAGTTCATCAGCATTATTGAGGATTGGATATTGAGCCAGGAGTAATTCGATAAATGTGAATTGTGCCATATATTCACCAATTTGAGCAGGAGAAGATTCAACAGCAAAGCCAGATGGATTCATCTTTTCGTATACTTCCAATAAACACTTACAGGCATCCGGTCTGTCCTCTAATTCACGGAATCCATTGAAATGACTTCTTATGAATTCATATCCCTGTTGCATATTATTTCTTGTAAAAACCAATCCGAACAATGGATAATCAAGACAAACTTCAACAAGTTGATTAGTACTCATCATTCCTAAAATATCAGAAGGGATATTCAGTAATTTTAATCCCTCAAAGAATTCAGGCGGATTATCCCGCTCAGCCCATTCATCTGATCCATACTTAATAGGGTACTCCCATTTTACATAAGAATCCTGAGCCGACAAATTGTAGTATGTTATCATCAATATACACACAATTAACATCTTAATGCATTTAGATTTTTTCATAATAAATAATTTTTAGTAAATCGTGTGATTTTGAATAATTAAGAATACTTCAATTAAAAGTCAAATTTAAATATACACCATGTAAATAGTTTGCCGAACCTTCTATTATACAGCCATTAATCTTGATCACGTTACTCAATAATTAATTTGAACAACGTAAATGAACCTCTCCTTTCACAATACCATAAACAAAAATTATTCCATATAGAACAGAAAGTCAAGCTAAATGAATGGGTTTTGTATGAGCGGTACTACTTTTTTAGTTAACGGTATATGCAAACATAATTTCAGATAATAATATTATCGGTATTGAGTTTCTGTAGTATTCTACACCTTCTCCTGCGGGCAATTGGTAGTTCAGTACAGGATCTTATAATTAATTTATTCTTATGTTTAATTTTTAATATATGATTTTTGTTAACAATAAATGATTTGTGGATCCTTAAAAAAATATCCGGGGGAAGAAGTGATTCTATATACCTCAGTACTTTAGTTACAACATATTCTCTGTCAATTGTATAAATCCTTGTGTAATTTCCTTCTGCTTTACAGTAAAGGATTTCGTCCTTTTCAACTATTATTGTACTTTCCAGATCATGGATAGCGATTTTAACAGGCTTGAGAGATCCGTTTCCAGGTTTTTCCGGGTTTGACATCTCATGAATAACTTAGATTATATTTTTATAATACTTATACAGTTATCACACAAAAAATCTGCCACATATTTGTTTCTGAATAGTTAATATAGATAGGTCTCAAAATGTTACCTGAAAAATGCAGTTTTTTTCTATTATGTAGGATAATTTGCCGGTTGTAACTTCCTTTATTAATACATCCCGGCTAAATACGGTGGTGTAATTGAATTCGATATATCGAGGATTTTTTAGTACCTCACAAAAAACAAGCCGCCTGAAATACCGGATTTTAAAGCGGCTGTGAAAAAATAAGACGGGTTTTTGTAGTCCATAGGGGAATCGAACCCCTGTTACCAGGATGAAAACCTGACGTCCTAACCACTAGACGAATGGACCAGGTAAAGAACTTTAAAATGCGGATGCAAAGAAAACATGTTTTTTTTGATCTGCAAAATATTTTTCCTGAAAATCCGTAATGTTAGGAGACAGTCCGAAGACCGAAGTCTGAAGAGTACATAACTACTTCTGTCTTCCGACTTCCGTCTTCCAACTTCTAAAATACGTACCTGATTGAAATAGCACCATTTATTCCTCCCCAGCCTGTATAACCTATAAGATTGAACGTGGGTAGCAGGTCGAGAGATAAATTCAGAGGTATCTCATCGAACGTATATTCAAGACCGACAATGGCATCAGCACCGATAATTGATCCGGTATATGTTTCATCGACATTGGGATTCATCCCGGTATCCCAGAATCCGGCATGGGCGCCAAAACCCCAGAACCAGTTAAGTCCGGGATATTGACCCGTCCAATGCTCATTCTCATATAATCCGGTAACGACAAAACCTCCCCAACTGCTGGCAAGGATCCCTTCAAGAGCATTTGTTTTGCTAAGAAAATGTTTGACTGTCAATCCATAAGGCAATCCGGCCCGTAATCCGAGGCTTGTCCTGTAATCCTGCCCATATGCGGTAATGCTCAGGATTGAAAATGCCGTAAAAACTAAAAACAATTTTTTCATTTATTTATATATAAAATTTAACCTGAAAAATAGAGTTTTATTGTATCACAAAATAATGGAAAAATTCATTATTAACCTACATGACTTTAAAGTCTTATATTTGCAGGGAGTAAAGATTCCCCGGGCATATTAATGAAAGTTAAATCTCTTATACAGGATTATACAAGCGGTCATTACATAGAGCTGCTTCAAAGTGGTGAACCATTTTTTTCAACCGTTGAAAAAATCATTGACGGGGCTAAGCATTTTATTCATTTCCAGACATATATCATTGATGAGGATGAAACAGGTATCAGGATCATGAATGCACTTATCAGGGCTGCAAAAAGAGGCGTAAGAACCTATCTTCTTCTGGATGCGTTCGGAACAAAATATTTATCAAAGGAGCTTATTAATAGTATTGAAGATTCCGGTATTCTTTTCAGGTTCTTTGCGCCGACATTTATAACAAAGGGATTCCAGCTTAGTCTGAGGCTTCATTCAAAGGTGGTAATGGTTGACGGTGAGGTTTCAATAATCGGCGGAATGAACTTTGCGGACCGATACCATGGTACTCCTGAAAAAAAGGAATGGCTCGATTTTGCACTGCTGATAAAAGGGCCGGAATGTGTACATATTCTGTCAATTATTAGAAAATTATGGAATAAAACCTTCCTGTCGAAGGATGAGAAATCGCATGAGGTAATCCAAACCCCGGTAACTTATGATGAAAATATAAAACTCAAGGTGCGGCAAAATAACTGGTACCGTAGAAAAATTGAGATACTGAGGAGCTACAGGAATGCAATAAAGACCGCGGAAAAAAGCATGATCATGTTTGCCAGCTATTTCCTTCCCGGCAGGAATGAACGTAAACTGCTGAGGAATGCAAGCATGAGGGGGGTTGATATAATAATAGTCCTCTCTGCAGAGTCAGATGCGCCAATGTTTAAAAGAGCAACCTGTTTTCTTTACGATTTCATTCTGAGGAATAAAATAAAGATCTTTGAATATCTCCCCACAATTCTTCATGCCAAGATTGCCGCGGTCGACGGTAAATGGTGTACCATAGGCAGTTATAACCTGAACCACCTGAGCGACTATGCCAGCGTGGAAATAAATGTGAACGTTTTTGATGAGGGATTTGTACAAAACTTTGAAGAGATACTGCGTGATATAATAAGGAAAGACTGCCGCCAGGTAATTTTTGAGGAATATAACAGGAGGCGAACCTGGGTCACAAGACTAAGAGGATGGATCTCATACCAGTTGATAAGACTCCTTATGCAGATTACATATCAAATGACATCAAAACAAAAAAACCGGCCTCCACTGGGATTATGAATAATACAGAACAAGTCAGGAAAATTAAACTATCTGCCCGGATTAATTGTTGTTTTACTGAATAATTATCACGATGAAGATTGACCTTTTCAATATTTCCAATTTCAAAGTTGATGGGGGTGCTATGTTTGGTGTCGTTCCCAAAGTACTCTGGTCAAGGGTTTACTCCTCTGACGGGAATAACCTGATGGTGCTGACCCTCCGTTCACTCATTATTGAAACCGACGGGCATAAAATTCTTGTCGATACCGGCTGGGGTGATAAACAGAATGCTAAATTTTTCAGTCATGTGCATTTGCATAACGGGGAGGGTATGATTGAGGGCCTTGCCAGGAGGGGTTATAAGCCGGAAGATATAACTGATGTTGTATTGACACACCTCCATGCCGACCATTGCGGTGGTTGTGTAAGGAACAGCAGTCATGGTCCGGGTTATGAACTGGTATTTCCCCGGGCAATATACCATGTAAACAGAACGCAGTGGGAGTGGGCTGCAAAAAATAATCTCAGAGAAGCTGATGCTTTTCTTGAGGAAAACATAAAACCTATTGCTGAAAGCGGAAGGCTTAACCTGGTAGATGAAGAGGGGGAAATGTTCAATGGATTCTCGGTCAGATTCTGCTATGGGCATACTCCGGGTTTGATGATCCCTGTGATTGATTATAAGGGCAAGACACTGGTGTACACAGGAGATCTTATCCCTACAGTTGCTCATCTTCCTCTTCTCTGGAACATGAGCTATGATATCGAATCACTTAAGACTATTGAAGAGAAACAGAGCATTCTTGATGAAGCTCTTGAGAAAAATTATATCCTTGTTTTTCAGCATGACGAACATGTGGAATGCTGTACTGTCGGGATGACTCCCAAAGGGATCAGAGCAAAGGAGAAATTCAGTTTCTCAGAGATTTAACCCCCGGGGGTATTTACTCTTCAGGGGTAATTACATTTCATGATTATATAAATCTTTTTATTCCTATTTTGTTTTTATATTTGATAGAATCAGAGGAATTTCAACATCTATTTATGCTAATCAATTCAATATTAATTAAATAACACATAATTATGGCAGAATTCATTTACGAAAAACTTTTTCAGATAGAGAAGGATACAACAAAATACCGGCTTCTCTCTGAAGATCATGTAAAAGTGATAGTTGCTGATGGAAGAAAAATACTTAAAGTGGATCCACGGGGTCTTGAGTTGCTTGCAAAAACGGCAATTTCGGATCTTTCATTTTTCTTCCGGAAATCTCATCTTGAAAAACTGGCTGCTATCCTTGATGACACGGAAGCAACCGATAATGACCGGTTTGTTGCCTATATGATGTTACACAACTCTGTAATATCAGCCAAAGGAGATCTGCCATGGTGCCAGGATACGGGTACAGCGATTGTGATTGGTAAAAAAGGTGAAGCAGTATGGACAGGTGCGAACGATGCACTTTATCTTTCAAAAGGTATCTATGAGACGTATCAAAACAAGAATCTGAGATATTCACAGATTGTTCCTTATACGATGTTTGACGAGAAAAATTCCGGAAACAACCTGCCTGCCCAGATTGATATTTACTCGATTGAGGGGAACATATATGAATTCCTTTTTATTACCAAGGGAGGGGGTTCCGCAAACAAAACATTTCTTTACCAGCAGACAAAATCACTTCTTAATGAGGAATCGCTGGCAAAATTTGTAAAGGATAAAATAAAGGAACTTGGGACTTCAGCCTGTCCGCCATATCACCTTGCACTGGTAATCGGAGGCACATCCGCCGAGGCAACTTTGAAAGCCGTGAAAGAGGCTTCAGCAGGTTACCTCGACCATCTTCCCACGACAGGGAAGGAAAGCGGAAGGGCATTCCGTGATATTGAATGGGAGAAGAAAATCGAAAAGATCTGCCATGAATACGGGGTGGGGGCACAGTTCGGAGGAAAATATTTTGTTCATGATGTAAGGGTTATCCGAATGCCGCGCCATGCTGCATCATGTCCAGTAGGCCTTGGTGTCAGCTGTAGCGCCCACAGGAATATTAAGGCCAGGATCGATGAAAATGGAATATTTCTCGAGGAGCTTGAATTGAATCCGGAACGTTTCATGCCTGAAAAAGCACCGGAACTTGATAAGCCAGTAGAGGTCAATCTTGACAGACCAATGAAAGAAATACTTGCCCGGCTTACAAAATATCCGGTCAAGACAAGATTAAGTCTTACAGGTACTTTGATCGTTGCACGTGATATTGCACATGCCCGTATCAAGAAAATAATAGATGACGGCAAACCGATGCCGGAATATTTTAAAAACCACCCTGTATATTATGCGGGCCCCGCCAAAACACCGGCAGGGATACCATCTGGAAGTTTTGGTCCCACAACGGCAGGGAGGATGGATGCCTATGTTGATCAGTTCCAGAGCCTTGGCGGTTCACTTATAATGCTGGCAAAAGGCAACAGGAACAGGTCGGTGATTGAGGCATGTAAGAAATACGGAGGTTTTTACCTTGGTTCAGTCGGAGGCCCTGCGGCAGTACTGGCAGCTGAAAATATCAAATCGGTAGAACTCATCGATTTTGAAGATCTTGGAATGGAAGCTGTCAGAAAGATCAGGGTTGAGAATATGGCAGCCTTCATCCTGACCGATGACAAGGGCAATGACTTCTTTGATGAGTATAATAAGTAAGGCTTTATGGCGTTATGGCGTTACGGCATTACGGCTGTGTTTTTAACACCCTAAAGCCCTAATGCCTCAATTATAAATATCTCATGCCTGTCAAGTTCCAGCCAATACTTTATGGCATCTTTCCTTACGAGCTCCCAGTAAATATTGCTGTCGAGCCCGTAAACAAAATTGTATTCCTTAAGCGCGGAATTTATCTTTTCAATTAATTCAGGCTTGAGAGTCAGGTGTATCATGCGGTTCAGATAGGTGATATCGACAGCAGGTCTTGTCACTGTATCATTCCGTACTGTAAGGAGACCATGTCCGGGAGTTGCCCCTGTGCTGACCTGAAGGCCGTCATTCATACAGCTTAAGGGAGATATTGATCCTGCATACGAGGTTGCTCTGAATTCATCAACACCCGTATTGAAATATTCCCTGGCCCTGATACCCATTTTGACCCCGAT
>Ga0315541_1001209_pt1 | contig 24779 bp, 21 predicted proteins | sample SalMarSW160190MG_FD_203095 | JGI IMG/M metagenome (GOLD analysis project Ga0315541, IMG submission 203095) | Salt marsh sediment microbial communities from the Plum Island Ecosystem LTER, Massachusetts, United States - Salt Marsh Sediment SW1601-190 ...
TGCTGCTGTGATTGACCCTCGACGTGACTGCCAGGTTTATATTGACCTGGCTCAGCAAAGAGGCCTGAAAATCAAGTACATTTTTGAGACCCACCGTAACGAAGACTACGCCATTGGCTCTGTGGAGCTGAATCATTTCACCGGGGCTGAGATTTATCATGGCCCTGGGCTTGACTGGGAATATGGTAATACCTTGAGAGAGGGGCAGCAGTTTCAAATAGGCAAGCTCAGGTTAACTGCTATCCACACTCCCGGGCACACTGACGAGAGCATGTCCTATGCTGTGGCTGACCTTTCCACTGGCGAAGCCACGGTAATGGTATTTACGGGAGACGCACTATTTGTGGGCGATGTCGGCCGAACTGACCTACACGGTCCCGAAGAGGCTCCAAGACTTGCCTCAAACCTCTATGATAGCATCTTCAATAAGCTCCTCTCCTTGGGGGACGGGGTCATTCTGTACCCGGCTCACGGGGCAGGCTCCGTTTGTGGCATGAATATTGCTGACCGGGGTGAGAGTACCCTCGGCATAGAAAGAGCCCAAAACCCGATGCTTCAAAAGAATAGAGATGAATTCGTGAAGCACAAAGTAGCTGAGAAGCCAGAAAGGCCTCATTACTTCCGCCAGATGGAGAAATATAACCTGGAAGGCCCTCCTTTCCTAGGATGTCTGCCTCTACCAGTTCCGTTTCCTCCAGCCGCTTTCAATGAGGAGATGGAGCGAAGGGCGGTGGTCGTTGACACAAGTTATCCCGCTGCCTTTGGCGGCGCCCATATCAAGGGGTCCTACAGCATCTGGCTTGAGGGACTGCCTGTTTTTGCTGGCTGGGTATTATCTTATGATAAGCCTATCTTGCTAGTATTAGAGGATCAGCATCATCTGGAGAAGGCAGTTCGCTATTTGATACGCGCCGGCTATGACCGGATTGTCGGCTATCTCAAGGATGGCGTAGAAGGCTGGTACAATGCAGGGTTTCCTGTGGAACATCTGCAAGTCTTGACGGTGCACGAACTTAAAGCTAAGATGGACCGCAGGGAAGAATTGACCATATTAGATGATAGAGGAGAGGATGAATGGAACGAGGGCCACATAAAGGGTGCCCAGCATATATATGTGGGGTATATTCAGGAGAGTATGGCGGATATTCCCAAAGATAAACCGGTGGCCATGTTCTGTAATGTCGGGCATCGCGCTGGGCTCGGCGCTAGTATCCTTCTCCGGGAAGGCTGCCGAGAGGTATACAATGTCTTGGGCAGCATGACAGCCTGGAGGGCTGCTGGCTATACTATATCCACCGAATAGCTGCTCATAAGGAAAGAAAGCTTTGGATAGTGTGATAAGGAGCTTCAGGATGCAAGTAGAAAGGCCCGGCAAGAATACTTGGAGGAGGTCAAGCTATGGCTGAATTATCTTTACCATTTGAGTCCAGATATTTTCCTATTAAGAAATTCCTCAATATGTACCAGGAGTCCCTGGAGAAGCCAGAGGAGTTCTGGGCGGAGCAGGCACGTCAGCTAGATTGGTTTAGAACATGGGACAAAGTCCTGGAATGGAAACCGCCCTTTGCCAGATGGTTTGTAGGTGGGATGCTGAATGCCTCGCATATATGTGTGGACCGTCATGCAAAGTCGTGGCGCAGAAGTAAAGTGGCTATATACTGGGAGGGTGAGCCAGGGGACAGTAAGCTCTTAAGCTATTCCACGTTATATCGTGAAGTCAACAGGTATGCCTCGGTCTTGAAGAATTGCGGTATAGGCAAAGGGGACAATGTTGCCTTATATCTGCCCATGATACCGGAGCTGCCTATTTTCATGCTGGCGTGTGCCAGGATTGGGGCCGTTCACACAGTGATTTTCTCCGGTTTCGGTGCTCAAGCATTGGCTGATAGGGTCAACGATATACAGGCCAAGTTGTTGGTAACTGCTGACGGGGGATTTCGGAGGGGGAAGATAATCCCGCTAAAGAGTATAGCCGATGAGGCTTTAACGAGGTGTCCCTCATTGGAGAAGGTTATTGTAGTTAAAAGAACTGGTTCTCAGGTCACCCTAAAGACGTCCAAGGAATCATGGCTGGATGACCTGCTTGAAAAGGCAGCACTCTTCGTGGAACCGGAGCCGGTGGAATCGAATCACCCTCTTTATGTGCTGTACACTTCAGGTACTACAGGTAAGCCTAAAGGAATTGTCCACAGTACCGGTGGCTATCTGGTACACAATTGTTCTGCTTATAAGTGGGTCTTCGACCTTCGGGAGGAATCTGTCTACTGGTGCACTGCTGATATTGGCTGGGTTGCCGGGCATAGCCAGGTAGTGTACGCTCCATTAGCACATGGGGCGGCCACGGTCATTTACGAAGGAGCTCCCGACTATCCTACGATTGAAAGATGGTGGGACATTATCGAGAAGTACGGGGTCACCATATTTTATACCTCACCGACAGCCATCAGGATGTTAATGGCATACGGGGGGGAAATGGTGAAAAAGCATGACCTAAGCAGTCTGGAGCTATTAGGGAGCGTGGGAGAGCCCATCAATCCTGAGGCCTGGCTCTGGTTTTATCGCTATGTCGGTGGTGAAAGCTGCCCTATTGTTGATACCTGGGGGCAAACTGAAACCGGAAGCGCCCTGATTTCGCCTTGCCCGGGCATAGAGTGTGTGCCTCTAAAGCCTGGCTCAGTAACATTACCGCTGCCGGGGGTGGAGGCTGATATATTCGACGAAGATGGCAAGCCAGTGCCGCCGGAGCAGAGAGGTTTCCTGGTAATAAAGAAGCCCTGGCCAGGGATGCTTCTCGGCATACATGGCGGGTTGGAACGCTACAAGAAGGAATATTGGTCGCGGTTTCCCGGCGTTTACTATACCGGTGACTACGCTGTAAGGGACAAAGATGGATACTTCTGGATCTTGGGGAGGGCTGATGAGGTGCTTAAGGTAGCCGGTCATAGAATAGGCACTGCTGAGTTGGAGGATGTTGCTATCTCACATCCTAAAATAGCTGAAGCGGCGGTTGTAGGCAAGGAAGACCCGGTGAAGGGTGAGAGCATCGTCATCTTTGTCAGGCTCGGAGAAGGCGTTTCTCCTTCTCCGAGCTTGACAAAGGAACTTGCTGGTCACATAAGAAAGGCGCTGGGTCCTGTAGCAGTTCCTGATGAAGTTTATTTCGTCGCCAGGCTACCCAAGACAAGGAGCGGCACGGTTATGAGACGGGTTTTGAAAGCCGTGGCCAATAATACCAGTATAGGAGACCTCACAGCTCTGGAAGACGAAAGCTCGGTAGAGGAAATAATCAAGGCCTATAAAGAGCTCAAGGAAGAGAAGGAAGAGAAGGTAAAGAAGAGTGGAAAGAAGAAGGGGAATAAGAAGTAAGATGTCGCCAAGGGGTAGAGGGGTATGGTCGGAGATTGTGCTTGGTAAATCCGTCAACTACAGCATGCGAAGAATAATTGGAGGAATTTAAGCTATGGCTGAATTATCTTTGCCATTTGAGTCCAGATATTTTCCTATGAAGAAATTCCTCAATATGTACCAGGAGTCCCTGGAGAAGCCAGAGGAGTTCTGGGCGGAAGAGGCGCGTAAACTGGATTGGTTCAAGACATGGGATAAAGTGCTGGAATGGAAGCCGCCCTTTGCCAGATGGTTTGTAGGTGGGATGCTGAACGCATCGCATATATGTGTGGACCGCCACGTAAAGACGTGGCGGAGGAGTAAGGTGGCTATATACTGGGAAGGTGAACAGGGAGACAGCAGAGCCTTAAGCTATTCCACGTTATATCGTGAAGTCAACAGGTTCGCATCCGTCTTGAAGAATTGCGGTATAGGTGATGGGGACAATATTGTCTTATATCTGCCGATGATACCGGAGTTGCTTATTTTCATGCTGGCGTGTGCCAGGATCGGGGCCGTTCACACAGTGATTTTCTCAGGTTTCAGTGCTCAAGCATTGGCTGACAGGGTCAACGATATACAAGCCAAGTTGTTGGTAACTGCCGACGGTGGATTTCGGAGGGGGAAGATAATCCCGCTAAAGAGTATAGCCGATGAGGCTTTAACGAGGTGTCCCTCATTGGAGAAGGTTATTGTAGTTAAAAGAACTGGTTCTCAGGTCACCCTAAAGACGTCCAAGGAATCATGGCTGGATGACCTGCTTGAAAAGGCAGCACTCTTCGTGGAACCGGAGCCGGTGGAATCGAATCACCCTCTTTATGTGCTGTACACTTCAGGTACTACAGGTAAGCCTAAAGGAATTGTCCACAGTACCGGTGGCTATCTGGTACACAATTGTTCTGCTTATAAGTGGGTCTTCGACCTTCGGGAGGAATCTGTCTACTGGTGCACTGCTGATATTGGCTGGCTTACCGGGCATAGCCAGATAGTGTATGCTCCGCTGGCACATGGAGCGGCTACAGTCATTTACGAAGGAGCTCTCGACTATCCTACGATTGAAAGATGGTGGGACATTATCGAGAAGTACGGGGTTACCGTATTTTATACCGCGCCGACAGCCATCAGGATGTTAATGGGATATGGGGAGGAGATGCTGAAAAAGCATGACCTCAGCAGTCTGGAGCTATTAGGAAGCGTAGGAGAGTCAATTAATCCTGAGGCCTGGCTCTGGTTTTATCGCTATGTCGGGGGTGAAAGATGTCCCGTCGTTGATACCTGGGGGCAAACCGAGACCGGTGGCAACATGATTTCACCTTGCCCGGGCATAGAGTGTTTGCCTCTAAAGCCTGGCTCAGTAACATTACCAATGCCGGGGGTGGAGGCTGATATATTCGACGAAGATGGCAAGCCAGTGCCGCCGGAGCAGAGAGGTTTCCTGGTAATAAAGAGGCCATGGCCCGGAATGCTCCTGGGCATACATGGGGACCCGGAACGCTACAAGGAAGCCTATTGGTCGCGGTTTCCCGGCGTTTACTATACCGGTGACTATGCTGTAAGGGACAAAGATGGATACTTCTGGATCCTGGGGAGGGCTGATGAAGTGCTTAAAGTAGCCGGGCATAGAATAGGTACCGCTGAATTAGAGGATGCTGTTATCTCTCATCCTCAAATAGTGGAAGCAGCAGTTGTGGGTAAAGCGGACCAGGTGAAAGGTGAGAGCATCGTCGTCTTTGCCAGGCTTAAAGAAGGTGTTGACCCTTCCCCGGACCTGAAAAAGGACATTGTTGGTCACATACGCAGAGAGGTAGGGCCTATAGCAGTTCCTGATGAAATTTACTTCGTCGCCAAGTTACCCAAGACAAGGAGCGGCAAGGTTGTGCGACGGATTTTGAAGGCCGTAGCCAATAATACCAGCATAGGCGACCTCACGACTCTGGAAGATGAAAGCTCGGTGGAGGAAATAATCAAGGCCTATAAAGAGCTCAAAGAAGAAGAGGTAAAGAAGAAGTAATATGGCTGAATTATCTTTGCCATTTGAGTCCAGATATTTTCCTATGAGGAAATTCCTCAATATGTACCAGGAGTCCGTGGAGGAGACAGAAGAGTTCTGGGCGGAAGAAGCACGTAAGCTGGATTGGTTCAAGACATGGGACAAGGTGCTGGAATGGAAGCCGCCCTTTGCCAGATGGTTTGTAGGTGGGAGACTAAACGCATCACATATATGTGTGGACCGTCATGTCAATACCTGGCGAAGGAGTAAGGTGGCTATATACTGGGAAGGTGAGCCGGGAGACAGTAGGGGCTTAAGCTATTCCACGTTATATCGTGAAGTCAACAGGTTCGCCTCCGTCTTAAGGAATAACGGCATAGGCAAAGGGGACAAGGTTGTCTTATACCTGCCCATGATTCCCGAGTTGCCTATTTTCATGCTGGCATGTGCCAGGATTGGGGCCGTTCACACAGTGATTTTCTCCGGTTTCAGTGCTCAAGCATTGGCTGACAGGGTCAATGATATACAAGCCAAGTTACTAGTAACTGCTGACGGAGGATTCCGGAGGGGGAAGATAATCCCGCTGAAGAGTATAGCCGATGAGGCCTTGACAAAGTGCCCCTCGGTGGAGAAGGTTATTGTGGTTAAAAGAACTGGTTCTCAGGTCACCATGAAATCGCCAAAGGAATCGTGGCTGGATGACCTGCTTGATAAGGCAGCACTCTTCGTGGAACCAGAGCCGGTAGAATCGAATCACCCTCTTTATATACTGTACACCTCGGGGACTACGGGCAAGCCTAAAGGAATTGTCCACAGTACCGGTGGCTATCTGGTGCACAATTGTTCTGCTTATAAGTGGGTCTTTGACATTCGAGAGGAGTCGGTCTACTGGTGCACTGCTGATATTGGCTGGGTTACCGGGCATAGCCAGATAGTGTATGCCCCGCTGGCACATGGGGCGGCCATGGTACTTTATGAAGGGGCTCCCGACTATCCTACGATTGAAAGATGGTGGGATATTATCGAGAAATATGGGGTCACCATATTTTATACCTCGCCGACAGCCATCAGGATGTTCATGGGATATGGAGAGGAAATGCTAAAAAGGCATGACTTTAGCAGTCTGGAACTCCTGGGGAGCGTGGGGGAGCCCATTAATCCTGAGGCCTGGCTCTGGTTTTACCAGCATGTCGGTGGTGAAAGATGCCCCATTGTTGATACCTGGTGGCAGACTGAAACCGGTGGCGTCATGATTTCACCTTGCCCTGGCATAGAGTGCGTGCCTCTGAAACCTGGCTCAGCAACTTTACCGCTGCCGGGGGTAGAGGCTGATGTAGTTGGTGAGGATGGCAAGCCAGTGCCGCCGGAGCAGAGGGGTTTCTTGGTAATAAAGAGACCATGGCCCGGGATGCTCCTTGGCGTACACGGAGACCCGGAGCGTTACAAGGAAGCCTATTGGTCGCGGTTCCCCGGCGTTTACTATACCGGCGACTACGCAGTAAAGGACAAAGATGGATACTTCTGGGTCTTGGGGAGGGCTGATGAGGTGCTTAAAGTCGCCGGACATAGAATAGGTACTGCTGAATTAGAGGACGCTGCCGTCTCACATCCTCAAGTAGTTGAGGCAGCGGTTGTGGGCAAAGAGGACCCGGTGAAAGGCGAGAGCATCGTCATCTTTGCCAGGCTCAAAGAAGATGTTGACCCTTCTCCGGACCTGAAAAAAAACCTTGCTGGTCACATACGAAGAGTGATAGGGCCTATAGCAGTTCCCGACGAGATTTATTTCGTCGCCAAGCTACCCAAGACGAGGAGCGGCAAGGTTTTGCGGCGGGTTTTGAAGGCCGTGGCCAATAATACCAGCATAGGAGACCTCACAACTCTGGAAGACAAAAGCTCCGTGGAGGAGATAATCAAGGCCTATCAAGAGCTCAAAGAAGAGAAGGAAAAGAAGAAGTAAGATGTCGCCAGATATTGATTTCCCATTGAACAGAAAATCAAAATTAAACAGCGTAGTTATAGACCAGGAAGTGTAAAATGGAGAAGAACCTTAGGGCAGAGCTTGAGATCAACAATGTATCTTTCGAACTCAACCCCTTCGTCGAGGAGTTCTTGACTCGAACTGTAGTCGGTGCAGTCTCTTCCTTGAAAGGAACTGAAAACATACGGGACCTGGAACTTTATCTGGAGCAGGGCGATGTCAAGCTCACCGTCAATGGGAATGAACTTTCCCTTACCCCTTTCCCCACGGATATTATTACCAGCACAATAACCGGTTTGGTCTCTTCATTAAAAGGTGTAGGTAAGATAGACAGTTTGAGGGTCAAGGTTAGGGCAGTATAGTCAATTATTGATACAAAAGTCACATACAACAAGGGTGTTAATTTATGAAAATTGAGTGGTAAATCAAAGTTGTTTCTGGTGCAGATGAATAAGACAGGAGTGAGAAAGGAGGGCAAAGATGACAGAGCAACTATGTCCGGTTTGTGGTTGCACTATCGTGGGAGCGGGCTATGAGAAAGAGGGCGTTAAATACTGTTGTGAGCCCTGTGCTATCGGTGGTGGGCCTTGTGAGTGTGGATGCTGCCACCCCGTTGAAGAAGAGAAAGAAAAGCATTAGATCGGTCTAGAATATAGTGGGGCTGCTCAATAGCAGGGAGTTTTAAATGCCTAACCACCTGATAAACGAGACTTCCCCCTACTTGCGTCAACATGCGCATAACCCAGTGGACTGGTACCCATGGGGTCCAGAGGCATTCGAGAGAGCTCAAAGGGAAAATAGACCTGTCTTTTTATCTATAGGGTATTCAACATGCCATTGGTGCCACGTGATGGCACATGAGTCTTTTGAGCATCCTGAAGTAGCCAGGCTCATGAACGAGGCTTTCGTTTCCATAAAGGTAGATCGTGAGGAACGTCCTGATATAGACAATGTTTACATGAGCGCCTGTCAGGTGATGACAGGCAGTGGGGGCTGGCCTCTTAGTATCATTATGACGCCAGATAAGAAACCTTTCTTCGCTGCCACTTATATTCCCAGGGAGGGTCGATTCGGGCTGATTGGAATGATGGAGCTAATCCCACACATTAGAGAGCTTTGGGCAACGCGGCGAGGCGAAGCGTTAAGTCTGTCCAATGAAATCGTTACCGTACTTCAACAGACCTCGCAGGACACACCCGGTGAAGAACTAGATGAAGCGACACTTGAGCTCACATATGAGCAGCTTGCCAAACGCTTTGATGGACGGCACGCTGGTTTCAGCAACGCCCCGAAGTTTCCCACCCCGCACAATCTCCTTTTCTTGCTCCGGTACTGGAAACGTGGCGGCAACCAGGCAGCGTTGGATATGGTGGAGAAAACCCTTCAGGCAATGCGGCGTGGCGGCATCTATGACCACGTTGGATTTGGCTTCCACCGCTATTCCACAGACTCGCAATGGCTTGTTCCCCATTTTGAGAAAATGCTTTACGACCAAGCTATGTTAGCTATGGCCTACACCGAGGCTTATCAGGCGACGGGAAAAGAAGATTATGGAAAGACAGCACGGGAGATTTTCACCTATGTTCTGCGGGATATGACAGCGACAGAAGGTGGGTTTGGCTCAGCTGAAGATGCTGATAGCGAGGGAGAGGAAGGGAAGTTTTACCTTTGGACGCGGGAGGAAGTTCGAAAGGCACTTGGCAATGAGGAAGCAGATTTCGTCGCCAAAGTATTCAACATTGAAAAAGACGGCAATTTCGCGGAGCAAGCCACTGGAAGGAGGAACGGTGTTAACATTTTGCATTTAAGAAAGACGCTTGGAGAGCTCGCCTCCGACTTTAATCTGTCTCAACAAGACCTTCAGGCGCATCTGGAAGTGATACGGCAGAAATTATTTGCTTACCGCGAAAAACGTGTCCATCCTATGAAGGACGACAAGATTTTGACTGATTGGAGCGGTCTCATGATCGCTGCATTGGCGAAAGGGGCCCAAGCCTTTGATGAGCCTGAGTATGCTGAAGCGGCCTGCCGTGCTGCAGATTTCATCCTTGAGAATATGCGCAAACCAGATGGTCGGCTTTTGCACCGCTATCGAGATGGCCAGGCTGGTGTAGAAGCTAATCTAGATGACTACGCTTTTCTAGTTTGGGGTCTAATAGAACTGTATGAGGCCATTTTTGACGCAAGGCATCTTGAAGTTGCTCTCGAACTGACTAGTGATATGGTAAGGCATTTCTGGGACGAAGATGGTGGTGGGCTTTATCTCACGCCTGACGATGGCGAAAGCCTGTTTGTCAGAAGGAAGGAGATTTATGATGGCGCTATTCCATCGGGAAATTCTGTAGCAATGCTGAACTTGCTTCGTCTAGGGCGTATGACTGCGACTTCCGATTTGGAGGAGAAAGCAGCGAGAATCGGTAGTGCTTTTTCCGGAAGCGTCAAACAATCACCATCGGCGCATACTCAACTCATGGTTGCCCTGGACTTCGGAATTGGGCCTTGTTATGAAGTGGTTATCGCCGGCAAGACACAGGCGGAAGATACCAAAGCTATAGCAAAAGCGTTAAGAACACGTTTCTTGCCGAATAAGGTGGTGCTTCTCAATCCCAGTGAACGAGAATCGCCTGAAATAGCTCAGCTTGCCGCATTTACCAGAAATCAATCGAGCATCGGGGGCAAGGCCACGGCTTACATCTGCCTGAATTACAACTGCAAGTTGCCAACCACAGATATAAACACAATGCTGGAGTTGCTCAATGTCAGATAACCATTTTAGAAATGAAGTAACCCGAATGGGTAGGGTCGAGCACAACAGGCAAACCGCAGGTAACAATAGCTTGGAGGTGATCTCTATGTGACGGTGTAAGGGAAATACAAATGCCAAAATGGAAAGAGAAAAGGAGGAAAAGATGACTAAAGTAGCACAAGAAATGGTAAAGAAGGCAGGCGTCAATCTCGCCCAACTGGTGGAGTTGTTGGTCAATAACGCGGCTGCCGAACTCACCACCTATTACTACTACACGATTTTACGGGTGAATCTCATTGGACTGGAGGGTGAGACGATCAAAGAGATTGCAGAGACCGCCCGCATCGAAGACCGCAATCATTTTGAGGCATTAGTTCCTCGCATCTACGAACTCGGTGGCAAACTGCCCGAGAGCATGGTGGAGTTCCATAACTGCTCCGCTTGTCCCCCCGCCAGCCTGCCGAAAAACCCGACCGATGTCAAGGCGATGTTGACAGTATTGGTGGAAGCCGAGAGGTGTGCAGTGCGGGGCTATACTAACATCTGCAACCTGACCGCTGGTAAGGACCACCGCACCTATGATTTGGCGCAGGCTATCCTCAATGAAGAAATTGAGCATGAGTCCTGGTTCTCGGAATTCCTGGGCGAAGGGTCTTCAGGGCATTTCCTGCGTCGCGGTGAGACCTCTCCCTTCGTATCCAAGTTCCTGAAGTAGGTCCTGTGAATATGATGGGGAGACATTGTTTTGTGTCTCCCCTTTCTACTCCAAGAAACGTAGGCGCTCGGCCATTTCTATGTTGCCCTGAGCGAAGGGTACAAGGGGTGTCGGAGATTCTTCGCTTTCGGCTTAGGATGGCAACATCGTGCATGATTGGTAAAAAATTGTCTGGAGGGCTACCACCGTGAAAAGCTTCAGCAAAGAAGAACTTGCCCGATATAATGGGAAGAATGGAGCACCAGCTTATGTGGCCTACAAGGGAAAGGTGTATGATGTATCGGCTAGTTTTATATGGAGAAATGGTAGACATCAAGTTCTCCACAATGCTGGTGAAGATTTGACTGGTGGTCTTGAGCACGCCCCGCACGGCGTGGAGCTGCTGGAAAGGTTTCCTGTGATTGGAACACTACACGAGGATTGACCGAATTGATGATAGGGTGAGAGAGGTTTATATAACCTTAAGTTAGGGAGGTATGACCATGAGAAAAGCGATGACCAGCAGAGGTATTTTGTTTCTCGTCCTTTTCCTGATGCTAGTAGCTGCACTTATCTTTGGGGTAGATGCAGATAATGATTTTAGGGAAAATTCCATAAAAGGTCCGCAGGAAATAGATGCAGAAAGTTATATGCTAAGAATTACCGGCCTGGTAGCGAACTCCAAAAACTATACCTATGATGAAGTTGTTAACGAGCATCAACATTATGAGAAAGTTGTAACACTGAATTGCGTGGAAGGATGGAGTGTAACCGTTCTCTGGGAGGGTGTGCTGGTCAGAGATTTGCTGGCAGAAGCGGAACCCCTGGCAAATGCGGAGGTGCTCATATTCCATGCCTATGATGGGTACACAACTTCTCTACCTATCGACTACATAATGGACAACGACATACTAATGGCATACAAGATTGATGATGTTATTCTTCCGCCTGAAAGAGGGTTCCCCTTTCAACTAGTAGCAGAAAGTAGGTGGGGGTACAAATGGATTAAATGGATAACAGAGATCGAATTATCTGACGATGCTAATTACAGAGGTTATTGGGAAAGTCGAGGATACTCGAACAGCGCAGATCTGGATGAAAGCTTCCTTGGAGACTGAGGAACATGGTTAATCAACGACTGATGAAGGGTACAATACACTGGCTGTTGACAGTTGTGGTAATAATCTATCTTATCACTGGATTTGGTATTACTGAGTACAGAATTGTTGAACCTCTAACATTTGGACTACTGACTAAGAGTCTGGCTCATAAAATTCATATGAATTTAGAAATTCCTTTCATAATCCTGTTAATCTTGCATATCTGGCTCCTGCCACTGTTAAAATATTTCAAATTGAAAAAACTAAGGAATAAGTGATGGATCTTGTCTTTCCTGAATAAAGACCAAATGGGTTGAGGATATGGTAGCTTTCTTGCAAAACTTCCACCCTGTAATCCAGGCTCTTCTGGCAACAGGTTTTACCTGGGCAATGACCGCTCTCGGAGCAGCCACAGTATTTGCGGCTAGAGATGTGAGCAAGAGGGTGCTTGACACAATGCTTGGCTTTGCCGGTGGTGTGATGATTGCCGCCAGCTACTGGTCCTTGCTTGCTCCGGCCATTGAAATGTCTGAGGGGGGAAATCTTCCCGCCTGGCTTCCTCCCGCAGTGGGCTTCCTCATCGGAGCTGCTTTCTTGCGAGGTATTGACAGGGTACTTCCCCATCTCCATCTTGGCTTTCCCATGGAGGAGGCCGAAGGCGTCAAGACATCCTGGCGGCGCAGCACCCTGCTTGTCCTTGCTATAACTATGCACAATATCCCTGAAGGTCTTGCCGTTGGGGTTGCCTTTGGAGCCGTTGCCGCTGGTCTTCCCGCAGCTACGTTGCCGGCCGCTATTGCCTTAGCTATCGGTATCGGGATTCAGAACTTTCCCGAAGGGCTAGCAGTCTCCATGCCTCTTCGTCGGGAAGGTCTGTCTCGCCGAAGGAGTTTCTGGTACGGCCAGCTGTCGGGGTTGGTTGAACCCATTGCCGGAGTTATCGGGGCTGCCGCTGTTATCCTGGCAAGGCCCATCTTGCCGTATGCTCTGGCCTTTGCCGCGGGCGCCATGATCTTTGTTGTGGTTGAGGAATTAGTTCCAGAGTCTCAACGTGGCGGCAATACCGATTTAGCTACCATGGGCGCAATAGTAGGTTTTGTGGTAATGATGATGCTCGATGTTGCCTTTGGTTAGTCTATTTTCTCAATGGATATGCTAAGCTGATTATGATACACCAGATGAAATCCTACTATTTTTGATTTTGGTATCGGAATGGTAAAGCTTACGTTCTACGGAGGCGTCGGGGAAATCGGAGGCAATAAAATCCTCCTTGAAGATGATAAGGGGAAGCTCTTCCTAGACTTTGGCTATCCTTATAGTAAGTATCGAACCTTCTACGAGGAATATTTGAAGCCTCGACCCGGAGCAGGACTCCTCGACCTGTTAATAATGGGGCTGCTTCCCCAGCTTGAGGGCATTTACCGCACTGACCTGGAGACTGAAAACCTGTGGCAACAGTTTCGCCGAGCAGAGCATTATCGCAAACTTGAAGATATAGATGGAATTCTGTTAACCCACGCCCATCTCGACCACTCCGGCCACATATCTTTCCTGAGAGAGGACATCCCGGTATATGCCACTGCGACCACAGCATTTATCGCCAAGGCAGTACAGGACTCAGGCAAATCAGCCTTCGACCAGCAGGTGTGCTATTTCACCCCCAGGGTGGAGGAATGTTTGCAGGGATGGAAGCAGGGGGCTTATGTTGCCAGCAGCAGTGTTGACCGTCAACGTCGCTTCTGCGTTGCTGATAAGCTCGCGCTGAGTGAGGAGGCCGAAAAATTTTGGGGGAAGTCTACCCGACGGAAAAAACTGGACTCACAACTGCTGGACGATATTAGTAAATGTAGCTTTAATCTGCGTTGCTTCCCCGTAGACCACTCCATTCCCGGTGCCTGTTCCTGGGGTATTGAGACAGGCTCTGGTTGGGTTATTTACAGCGGCGACCTGCGACTTCATGGTAGGCACGGTAAACTTACCGAGTCAATGATAAAGGAGGCAGCTCAGCTACATCCCAGGGCATTAATCCTGGAAGGCACTAATGTGGACAAAGCGGCGAATGTTTCCGAGCAGGAAGTATATGAAAATGGCTTCAAAGCTATTAACGATGCCAGGGGTCTGGTCATTGCCGATTTTCCTCCCAGAGATGTAAATCGCTTGCTTACCTTTTTGCAGATTGCCAGAGACACAAAGAGGAAATTAACCATTTTGCCCAGGGACGCTTACCTTTTAAAGACCATGCGCCTTCTCGAGTCAGAGATACCTGACATTGCCCAGGAGGATGCCATTGTCATCTATCAGGAAACAACTGCTAGTAAGAGTCCTGATTCATGGTTGCGAAATATCTACCAGGACTACTCCAGCAAGATTGTACTGGCTAAGGATGTTCGTTCTAATCAGGGTGATTTCATCCTCTGCTTCAGTTTCTGGGACTTGAATGAGCTGCCCAGCATACAGCCCCGGGCAGGCAGCCTTTATGTCTTTAGCTCTAGCGAACCTCACAATGAAGAACAGGAGATGGACTTCCGGCGTTTGCACCACTGGCTCGAGCGCTTCCAATTACGAGCATTCGGCCTCCCCATAGAAAGGAACGGCGAGTGGGAAATACCTGAGGAGGAGAAAGGGCTGCATGCTTCGGGGCACGCCTGCGGTCCCGACCTGCTGAGAATTGCCCGTGAGATTCAACCAGAGGTGCTTATACCGGTGCACTCGGAGAAGCCCGAATTCTACGATGATAATCTGAGCGACAGCGGGATAAAAGTCATCCTTCCTACCGAAGATGGAACGGTGGAAATATAAAAGGGGTCAACTCTATTTTTCTCCACCCCACTCGTCATTGCGAGGCACGATAGTGCCGAGGCAATCCCTAGCAGGGTAGGATGATGATTGAAGGGTAAAAGATATGAAATCCTAAATCCCAAGCACCAAATTCTAAAAAAAAGAAAGGAAAATTTAATTCTTCTCATCAAAATATAAATGCCTAAAACAGTTTAGAGCTTGGAATTTTGATATTTGGATTTTGGGCTTGATTTGACTTTTGAGCTTTGTCTTTTGTCATTGTTTAGCATTTAGGGTTGTCTTCCGAGATTGCCACTCCCCGACAAGTCGGGGCTCGCAATGACAAAAAGTGAGGTGTTCTCAAGGACAAAAGAGAAGAGGCTCAGGGCGACAGCCTCTGTTCCTCTGCCATTGGGGCGGCGTAAGCTGCGGTGGCGATGAAGCACCGTGGTGCTAGGGGCAGTTCTTAAACATCATAAAGAACATTCACACCTCTCTCCTTAAGTTGAGGTATGTATGTGTTGAGAGAATAACTGCTTAACGGATTACTTCGAAGGTCAATCCCATCCCCTTCTGAAAGCCCTTCATTCTCCACCAGGGGTTCGATGTCAGTTATTTGATTGTCGCGGAGACCAAGGGAGATTTTTATCCCTTCCCTTTCATCCAGCCACGGATCGTCCTCCTCAACTTCGCCAATCCGAATCAAACCGGAAAGGGGCGATATGTCGGTAATATTATTGTTATCGAGCCAGACGACTCTCAAATCAGTGAGATCGGACAGAGCGCTTATATCAGTTATCTGGTTGCCGTCAAGTGCGAGCTGCTTTAGCTTACTAAGGTTGGGAAGGGAAGATATATCGCTTATCTGGTTATCCCCGAGGCTGAGCTCTGTCAGGCTGGTGAGGTTAGCAAGGGGGGATATATTGCTTATCTGGTTCTCACTAAGAGACAGCGTTGTCAGGCTGGTGAGGTTAGCAAGGGGGGATATATCGCTTATCTGGTTATCCTTGAGACCCAGCCCTGTCAGGCTGGTGAGGTTAGCAAGGGGGGATATATCGCTTATCTGGTTCTCACTAAGAGACAGCGCTGTCAGGCTGGTGAGGTAGGCAAGCGGGGATATATCGCTTATTTGGTTCGTCTCAAGACCCAGCTCGGTCAGGCTGGTGAGGTTAGCAAGGGGGGCTATATTGCTTATCTGGTTCCTCGCAAGATTCAGCAGTGTCAGGCTGGTGAGGTTGGCAAGGGGGGATATATCGCTTATCTGGTTATGCTCAAGACCCAGCCCTGTCAGGCTGGTAAGGTTAGCAATCGGGGATATATTGCTTATTTGGTTCTCACTAAGAGACAGCGTTTCCAGGCTGGTGAGGTTAGCAAGGGGAGATATATCGCTTATCTGGTTCTCCCCAAGAGACAGCAGTGTCAGGCTGGTGAGATTAGCAAGTGGGAGTGTATTGCTTATCTGGTTCTTCGAAAGACCCAGCGTTGTCAGGTTGGTGAGGTTAACAAGCGAGGATACGTCGCTTATCTGGTTACCCCAAAGCTCGAGCCATATCAGGTTGGCAAGGTTAGCAAGGGGGAATATATCGCTTATCTGGTTATCCGCAAGAATCAGCACTGTCAGGCTGGCAAGGTTAGCAAGGGGGAATATATCGCTTATCTGGTTATCCGCAAGAATCAGATGTGCCAGGTTGGTACAATACTCAAGCCCCCGTAGGTCTTGGATTCCTCTAGTAGCAGCGTCGAGATCCTGCAACCAAGCAAGCTCAGAGGCATAGAGGTCTTCCTCCGGTTTATTCAGGGCTTCCCTGATGGCAGCCTCCAGGCCGGCATCGGGGATGGTGACCACCGGGTCGGGTTTCATACAGCCTAGTGGACCTGCTGCGGCACACAATCCCAGAACCAGCATCAACGTCATCACTACCGAGAAGCATTTCCAGGCTCTTAACTTAGCCATCCCTGCCATCCTTAAGCTAACTTGGTTACAGGCGACACTAATAATCTACAGCCATGCCGCCTCGCTACCCCATCAACTTTGTGTGTGAGAGACTCCGCATGTCCATTCTTAACACCTGACCGGGAATTGGCAACCCCTTTTTTTGTGCGGTGAGTTATTGACGTTTTGTGGAGTTTAGTTTTCCCAAAACCTCTAGCTTATGGTGCTATTGTATCACGCCCTGGTACTATTATATCACCCCCATAATGTTAAGTCTTTTCCCGAGATTTTTCCACAATTTCGTCCGCATTCGGCAAATAGTCAGCAAATTATGGGTGATAGGGGCTGGGCGCTGACTCTTATACCTTGCGTACCCGATTCAGTGCCTGAGAAGAAAGGTCAAGTCACGTGCTCGGTTATCCGCAGTTGCACTGCTGCTTGACAAAGTTAACCATTATGGCGTGGTCACCGTTCATGGTGATGGTGATGGCAGCTTGACATCAGCGATGGTGCCCACATCGCCAGTCCACTCGTCAAAAAGGTAGCCTTCAACAGCCACAGCCACAATCCGGGGAGGGATCAAAAAACCTAGCGGTGATAGCGTAGTCACCGTTCATGGTGATGGTAGTTATGGCGGCGTTGACATCAACGATGGTGCCCACATCGCCAGTCCACTCGTCAAACAGGTAGCCTTCATCCGCCACAGCCACCAGGTCGAGCACCGTTCCTTCTCCATAGGTAAAAGTCCCCTCTCCAGGGGTGGTTACCGACCCTCCAGCGGTGCTCGAGATGGTGAGGTCATATGCCGCCCCAAAGTTGGCCGTTATGGAGTAGTCGCCCTGCATGGTGATGGTAGTGGTGGCATCATTAACATCGGCGATAGTACCTACATGGCCAGTCCAGTTGACAAACTTGTAGCCCTCCTCAGCCTCGGCCACCAGGCTGAGCACCGTTCCTCCGTCATAGGTAAAAGTCCCTTCTCCAGGGGTGGTTACCGACCCTCCTTCCGTGCTGGAGATGGTGAGGTCATACTCAGGTATCTCTTCAAAGTTGGCCGTTATGGAGTAGTCTCTGTTCATGGTGATGGTGGTTATGGCGGCGTTGACATTGGCGATGGTGAACACATTCCCGGTCCACTTGACAAACCGGTAGCCAGCATCTGGAGTCGCCACCAGGTTAACCCTTTCACCCTGTTCCTCACAATAGGGATACGTGCCTTCTCCAGGCGTGGTGACCGAACCACCCTCCGTGCTGCTGATAGTCAAAACATACTCGGTTGTATAGGTGGTGCAAGCAATGCTATTACCTAAAACCATACATAGTAGGACTGTGATTAAAGCGACTGCAATCGGTTTGTGTTTCATTTCCCCTCCTTTGTAATACTTCGGCTCTTCACAGAGTAAAAGTTCAGTTTTCCTAAAATCTCTAGCTTATGGTGCTATTGTATCACGCCCTGGTACTATTATATCACCCCCATAATGTTAAGTCTTTTCCCGAGATTTTTCCCCAATTTCGTCCGCATTCGGCAAATAGTCAGCAAATTATGAGTGATAGGGGCTGGGCGCTGACTCTCATACCTTGCCTGCACGATTCAGTGCCCGGGAAGCAAGGTCAAGTCGAGTGACTGGTTATCCACAGTTGCAAGGGTTTCCTTCTTTGGGATCCAGAAAACGAGCGGTGATATCGTAGTCACCGTTCATGGTGACGGTGGCGGCGTTGACATCAGCAATGGTGCCCACATCACCAGTCCACTCGCCAAACCGGTAGCCTTCGTCAGGGACAGCCACAATCGGGATCCAGAAAACGAGCGGTGATATCGTAGTCACCGTTCATGGTGATGGTGGTGGTGGTGGCGTTGACATTAGCAATGGTGCCCACATCACCAGTCCACCAGCGAAACCAGCAGCCCTCCTTAGGCTCGGCGACAAGACTAACTAGCGTTCCTTCGTCATAGGCAAAAGTGCCCTCGCCAGGTACGGTTACCGAACCGGCAGACGTGCTGGAGATGGTCAGGTTGTACTGAACCGGTGGTATGCCAAAGTTAGCCGTGATGGTGTAGTCGCCCTGCATGGTGATGGTAGTTGTGGCGGCGTTGACATCATCAATGGTGCCCACATCGCCAGTCCACTCGTCAAACCGGTAGCCTTCATCAGCCTCGGCCACTAGGTTGATCACCTCACCTTCGTCATAGGTAAAAGTCCCCTCTCCGGGGGTGTTTACCGACCCTCCTTCCGTGCTGCTGGTGGTGAGGCTATGCTCCTTGACAAAGTTGGCCGTTATAGAGTAGTCACCGTTCATGGTGATGGTGGTTATGGCGGCGTTGACATCAGCGATGGTGCCCACGTCGCCGATCCAGTTAACAAACTGGTAGCCAGCATCTGGAGTCGCCAACAGGTTGACCGCCGTTCCTGAGCTATAGGTAAACGTGTCTTCTCTAGGCGTGGTGACCGAACCACCCGCCGTGCTGCTGATAGTCAAAGCATACTCGGTTGTAGGGGTGGTGCAAGCAATGTTATTACCTAAAACCACACATAGTAGGACTGTGATTAAAGCGACTGCAGTCGATTTGTGTTTCATTTCCCCTCCTTTGTAATACTTCGGCCCTTCACAGAGTAAAAGTTCAGTTTTCCCAAAATCTCTAGCGTATAGTATTATTATGCCACTCCCCCCGCCCTGTCAAGACCAAAAAGGGGTCAACTCTATTTTTCCCTCTGTCGTTGCGAGGAGCGTAGCGACGAAGCAATCTCGGTGGGGTGGGTGAGGGTGGAGGTTGCCACGCCCCGACAAGTCGGGGCTCAGAATGAAAAGAAGCGAAGGGCTCGCAACGACAAAAGACTATGGTATTTTGGTATTTTTAGTCGTTTGGGTATAATGCCTTAAGTGATTATAGATTTTCATACCCATATATTTCCCCCTTTGCTAAGGGAAAGGCGTGACGAATATATCAAGCGCGATCCTTGTTTTTCTTTGCTTTATTCCCAGCCGAAAGCCAGGATGGCAACAGCGGAGGAATTGCTTGCCAGCATGGATGAAGCCGGCATTGGTTTGTCCGTCGTTCTTAACATCGGTTGGGTAAGCCATGAGCTCTGTGTGAAAACAAACGATTACATTTTAGATTCAGTATCACGCTATCCGACAAGGCTTGTCGGCTTTTGTGCGATTCAACCCAGGGCAGGTGATGCTGCCATAGCTGAGCTGGAGCGATGTGCTAAAGCTGGGGCTAAGGGAATTGGCGAATTAAGGTCTGATGTGCAGGGTTTCGATCTCACTGATAAGACAACAATGAAGCCTCTAGTTGATGCCGTGCTAAGGCACGACTTGATTTTTCTGACCCACTCTTCTGAGCCAGTAGGGCATGAGTACTCCGGCAAGGGTAGTATCACCCCGGACATTCTCTACTCCTTTATCACGCTTTTCCCGAATTTAAAGCTTGTTTGTGCTCACTGGGGTGGAGGGTTGCCTTTTTATGCCCTGATGCCCGAAGTAGCCAAGGCTCTCACCAATGTCTTCTTTGATACTGCGGCCACCGTTTTCCTTTATAAGCCCGAGATTTTTGAGCAGGTGAGCCACATCATAGGCAGTGATAGAATACTCTTTGGCACCGATTATCCTCTTATGCACCAGAATCAAGTGATTGCCCAAATCCAATATTCACAACTTCCTAAGGAAGATAAAGCTAGAATCTTGGGGGCTACCGCCCAAAAACTGCTATGCCGGGATGAAAGGAACAGAAGTGTCACATAGCAGTAATACTTAAATAGCAAAGGAGGCAAAGAAGTGGGAACTAAGGGAAGAAAGAATGTGAAAAAGCCCAAGCAACAAAAGGAAAAGAAGAAGGGAAAGTAAGAGAACGGCATCGTCCCTCTTTCAAATACGAAATTAATACTAGCCATAAAGTATTGCCTTTCTCCCTTGAAGGGATAGGATTGGGGTGAGGGTGAAAATGGACAAAGGAGCAGAAGTGTCACATAATCCTGAGCAAATCCGTTCCTTTATTGCTATTGAACTGCCTGAGGAGGCTAAGGAGGGATTAGCCAGGCTGAGAAAAGAATTGGAGAGAGATGAACATAAGTTCGTAAAGTGGGTGGACCTTGGGGGAATTCACCTGACCTTGAAGTTTCTGGGCAATATTCCTTCTAAGCGGGTAACAGAGATAACTGAAGCTATAGAAGAAGCTGCACAGGGAATTTCTCCATTCCATTTGGAGATTTCAGGCTTGGGGGCTTTTCCCAGCCTAAGGCAAGCTCGGGTCTTGTGGGTCGGCATTGGTGGGGAGGTGGACAAGCTGTCCAGGTTACAGCAAAACATCGACTCCGCGCTCGCCGTCTTGGGATTTGATAGGGAAGAACGCTCCTTTGTGCCACACTTGACTCTGGCTCGCATCAGGCAAGGAGCATCACCACCGGAAAGAAGGAACTTTGGCGAACTTGTGGGCTCTACCATCTTTGAAGATAAATATCATGTTAAAGTCGAGGCTATCAGCTTAATGAGAAGCCAACTGACGCCTGCCGGGGCTATTTATACTTGCCTGTCGGCGGTTGGGCTGGGTCATCAGGAAAATCTAAAAAAAATCTAAAAAATTTGGGTTTATTCGGGAAGTGGCCTTGCAAACGAATTTTTTATAGTGTATACTTATTGCCTTTTATACAGGCAAATAAATTAATTGTGGAGGTGGAACTTGGAAAACGGTCCATTCCCTAAGTGCCAAAAATGCGGAAAGGGGGATTTAGTGCCTCTGTCTGACTTTGGTAGTCAAGGGGCACCGATTCACTACAAGGCTTGGGTGTGTACCCATCCTGATTGTGGTTACAATTTAAAGATCAGGAATGGTGAAATATACATTAATGAGCCTATTCTTAGTGGAGAACTTCATACCCGCACACGCCGGGAATACACTCCTTAGCAGAGGATTTGCTTCGCTCAGGTAAATTAATTGAGCTGGCGGTTGACTCTTTTTTCCCGCGTCGATGCGTTGGCTGTGGGAAAGTAGGCGGTTTTCTTTGCCCTGAATGTCTCGGAAAACTACCAAGGCTATTACCTCCGCTTTGCCCCAACTGTGGCAGACCTCAAGCTAGCGGTATCGTATGCCCGGACTGTCGGCAAAGGCAAACTGAGATTGACGGTATCCGTTCCCTATTTAGGTTTGACGAGGTAATACGGAAAGCCATTCATCAGCTGAAGTATCGAAGTTTGAAGGCAATCTCTCCCTGGCTAGCTGCATTACTGGCTGATTATCTCAGGTCAAATCCCTTGCCTGGCGAAGCCTTGGTTTGCGTACCTCTTCATCCACGGCGATTGAGAGAGAGGGGTTATAACCAGTCCAGCCTTCTCGCCAGGGAGTTGGGTAGGCGCATTGATTTGCCGGTGATCGAGGATTGCCTCATTCGGGTTAAGCAGGCACAACCTCAGGTGAGGGCAGTTGATGTAGAAGAGCGCCGGAGGAATGTGGCCGATGCTTTTGTGTGCCGTGATGAAAAGGTAAGCGGTAAACAAATTATCCTTATAGACGATGTATGTACCTCTGGAGCCACGCTGGAGTCCTGTGCCGCAGCTCTCAAGAACAAGGGCGCTGCGTCTGTTTAGGGCTTAACGTTGGCAAGAGAGATTTACAACTGAAGGAGGAGAAATGAAGCTACAGATTATCGCTAGGAATAATGTGGAGGTCTCTGAAACATTGGAGGCATATGTTGAGAAGAAGATTGGCAAACTAAGCCGTTACTTACCTACCATTGGCGAGGGCAAGGTGGAGATTTCCCACGAAGGTGCAAAGCTGCCTGAGCAGCGATTCACTGTCCAGGTTACCCTTGACAGCAAAGGTGTCTTAATTAGAGCTCAGGAAGAATCTAAGGATATTCGCACAGCCATTGACAAAGTAGTGGATGTGCTATCTAAGCGAATCGAGCGATACAAAGGCAAATTATATGATAAGGGCAGAGGCATTTCTTTTGCTCGGCAAGGAGCGGCAATCGAGGCGGAGGAAATCGAGGCTCCCAAAAGGGTGGTAAAGAGTAAACGCTTCTTAGTCAAACCCATGCCTGTAGATGAAGCTATAAGCCAGATGGAGCTTTTGGGGCATGATTTCTTTCTTTTCATAGATGCCGATACTGAGAGGCTCAATCTACTATACCGGCGTGAGGATGGCGACTACGGCCTGATCGAGCCAGAGCAAGGGTGATAGAGCCAACTGCCATTCTCGTGTAAACAAAATCTACATTCCCCCTGCCAAATCGAAGATTTTGTGGGGGGTAAAAGAGCGAAACGAATTTTTTCGTGGGGTACTGGTTAAGCTACGGTGAAGGTCCGTTTGTTGTAATCAAAGCCGGGAAAAGACTTGTGGAGCTGATGGGATTCGAACCCACTACCTTCTGACTGCCAGTCAGACGCTCTCCCGATTGAGCTACAGCCCCGCTTGGTTCAAGAATATAACAAAACAGCTTGGGAAACTCAAGTTAAATGTCCAAGCCCAGCCATTGTAGTATGGAGCGCAAACCGAAGTATCCCAGGTAAGCTGCTACCATGCTTTTGACTGTCCTCCCTGCCCAAGTGGCGAGGAAAAATCTTACCCAACCAAAGCGAACCATGCCCAGAAATACGGCGAAGGGGTAAAAAAAAGGACTCAATACAGATGACATGAAGAAAATGGCTTTAGAACCGTGGCGGTCCATAATATTGCTGAAGCGAAGGTAAATGCCGCTGTTACTATCTCGGAATAATCCCCTGCCAGCGTATCCAGTGAAATAAGCACCAATAGCACCTATAGCTTCACCAATTCCAGCTACGGCGCCAACTATGGCAGGATTTAATACTCCACCCAGTGTGAATGTAAGAACAACGCCGAAGCCGGGCAAAATGAAGGTCCCATTGCTGAGAACGTTGATGAAAAAGCAACCAAAATAACCCCAGTTTGCTATCTGTTCGATATAGCTTCGATGATGAATGATAAGAAGAGATAAAGCTATGGTAACTGCTAGGGATATGCCACCTATTATGGCTTCACGCTTAGTCGGTTTCCTCATCAATTTTGCCTATTATACAAGAAAAGTATACAAATGAAGCCAAACTTTTTGAGTTTGTTTTGTTCACTGTACCGAAATTATAGCTATTTCAATGAAGAAAACATAACCAAGGCTGAGCACAGAGTCAACGACCTCGAGGCTTTGTAACTGTCGACCTTGAGCGGTGAGAGTCCCGGGCGATATCAAAAAAATCATACCTCTGCTGTTTTAAGTGGGGGGCCCCCAACCCACTCTTCTTATTTCTTATTTCATACCCTTTCTAGAGCCTCTCAGTGCCCTCTGAGGCGATTTTCCATGGCTATGGACAAAAACCTGAATCATTGTAGCATGGCCACATAGCTATTTATAGGCACCCCCAGAGAATCTGCTACGGGTTTGCACTTCGCCATGAGGCAATAGAAAAACTTCCCTTCCGGGGGAAGCTCGGACAAAGCCTCATAATGCCCCATTCCTTTGGCGAATATGAGGTCCGCTGACTCAAATTCTCGTTTGAACTGGGCTGAAGCTAGAGAAAAAACTATTCCTGGTGAAGCTATGCCTGTGCTTATAACCTTTCCAAACTCGCCTTCCAAGCCAGACTTCCTCACATCTGCCAGGGTCAAATCGTCTTGAACGGGCGATGGCTTAACTACATACATAACCTGGGCGAATTGCTTCATCCACTTGACTAGAGGTAGGTCGAAGTAGAGCTCCCCGGCATTATCCGCCAGATATAGAACTTTGCCGCCATCTTTTAGCTTTGCTTCCAATTGCTCCGAGTCATCTATAGCAAAGCTCACAGGTTCCCTGATAGCATCCTTGATAGAACCAGGCTCTCTGAAGAAATCAATAACATTCGCTGCTGCGGCCAGCTTAAGACAACCCCGAAGTTCGTCCTTATAGAGATTGCTTCGCTTCTTGCCCCGCCTTCGGCTCGCAGCTTCAGCTCGCGATGACAGCTCGGGGTATAATTCCCTGGCGAGCGTCATCTCCCTTTCCTTCATTGTCTTGTAAGGGTCGGGATTATGGGTCATTTCTCTTACTACCCTGTGAATCTTGGTGGCAATCATAATAGATAATTGGCTATAAGAAAACTCATCATCCAATATCTTCATCGCTTCTTTTATTGCATTTTGCTTCAGCGAAGCATCGCCCGTGGCTAGCTCTGCAGCTTGGTAGAT
>Ga0315541_1001210_pt1 | contig 24776 bp, 20 predicted proteins | sample SalMarSW160190MG_FD_203095 | JGI IMG/M metagenome (GOLD analysis project Ga0315541, IMG submission 203095) | Salt marsh sediment microbial communities from the Plum Island Ecosystem LTER, Massachusetts, United States - Salt Marsh Sediment SW1601-190 ...
TCATTACTCACTCCGACGATAAGAAACTTACCAAGAATATTCGTTATACTGGTTACGACCTGGAAATAGAGCACGGTATTATTCTCTCGATTCAAGTATATTCAGAGACGCATATCAATTATCTGAGAAATATACCTACTCAATTCATCCAGAATGTTGATCGGGAGGCGTTAGTGATATGATGCCCTCTATTCTCCCGATGAGGAAGATGCCCGAGAATGTGCAAGTGACGCAAGAGAGTTTCTATCTGCCATCAAGAACTACCTCAAAGAACAGGGTATTAATCTGGACATACAAGAAAGGTTATGAATCCCACCCGAAATTTGACAAAAGCTAGAAAAATGCTATACTGCGTGCGTATAACATGAGTAAGGTCATCCATACGGGGAGGTAACCGAAGGGAGATTATCCGAAACGACAGGAGGGAAAAATCAAAACCTTCCGGTCTAAAGATAGAATCTGTTACCAAGACTATGTATTGACGAACCCATTCTTTCAGAATCGGAAGAATGGGTTTTTGTTTTTTGCTAGGGAAATACCGTATCATAAATATTGGCGAAGCACCTCATATCGAGCCAGAGTTTAAGAAACTGATGGAGGCATGAAATATGGTGCAGACAAAGGTTTTGAACCTTAAAAGGATTGCAAATATCCTCAAAGAACATAAAGAGGAATTAAAGGAAAAATACGGGGTGAAGGAAATAGGTATCTTTAGTTCTTACGTGAGAGGGAAATATAAAGAAGAAAGTGATCTTGATGTACTTGTGGAATTTGAAGAGGAGGCAGAAATTGGACTTTTAAAGTTTGTGAACATGGAAAACTATTTGAGCGAACTTATTGGTATGAAGGTTGATTTAGTGGAGAAGTCAGCATTAAAGCCAAGAATAGGTAAACATATATTAAAAGAGACATACTATAAACTGTCAAATTAGAACTGGTTCTTTCTCAAGTTGAAAGAAAATCCTTTGAGGATCATAATCTTCTTCGTATTTGAGCATACTGTACATTATCGAGAGAATCTTTTTGCCCACACAGATGAGAGCTTGTTTACTCTCTTTTCCTTCGGATATCTTCCTATGGTAAAGGGACCGAAGGTAAGGGTTATGTTTCAAGGAAGCTACCGCAGCCATGTATAGTGAAGCTCTTAAGGCAGAAGGCCCCTTCTTGGACATCTTCGGATGAAGATTCTTACTCTCTCCGGACTCTGATATCCTAGGATGCCAGCCAATGAATCCAATCAGTTTATTGGCTGAGGAGAATCTAGTTACATCTCCACCTACTTCTCCTAAGAAAGCAGCTACTGTCTTAGGGCCAACTCCAGGAATAGAAAGAAGCCTTTTATGGGGAGAAGAAGGTTCATTAGAGGAAAGAATCTCCTCAATCTTATCCTCAATCTCCTTAATCTTATTCTTTAAGAACTGAATCTCGTCAATGAGAATTCTTAAGGCCATTCCTCGCACCTCAGCGGCCTTACCAGAATAGATAGACTCTTTAGCTGCCTGAATGAGTTTCTCAGCCAGCTCAGAGGAGTAATTATTACCCTGGATTCTCCTGGCCATCTTTATGAGGTCAGTTTTCCTTGCTCGGGCCATATGAATTGCTGTAGGGTATTTCTTAAGAATCATCGAGGAGACTTTCTTAAAGGGACTCTTAACTAAATCGGTATACTTAGGAAATACTAAATTTAGGAGGCTATAGGCCTTTCTGAGATAGTTTTTCTTATCTTTTTGAAGGTGATGACGCAGTCTTACTAGTTCTCTCAGAGCCTGAACTTCTTCTTCAGGAACAAAAGAAGCTAGGGCTTCTTTTGAGCGAAGTAGGCCGGCTATTACCAGAGAGTCAACCTTATCAGTCTTGGCTTTCTTAGAAAGTACCTGGTGATACTTTCTGGTTTGATAGGGATTGAGAATGATAACTCTATATCCTTTTAAGAAGGAATAGAGATTCTCCCACAGGTTTCCTGTGGCCTCAATCCCTATCACAACCTCGCTCTTTTTAAGCTTTAAGGAAGAGATCTTATCCACCAGTTTCTCGAACCCTCTACCAGTACAAGGAAAGGTGATGACTTTGGTAATAGCTTCACCTTCTTCATCCAGGACCGAGACGGTGAATGACTTCTTGGAAATATCAATACCTAGGTAATACATGAGTACCTCCTTGAATTTTTACTTTGAAAGAAAACAGGCTTCCTTATCCTTATCGAGCACATAGCCTGGAAAATCTGATAAACGATGCCTTCTTAGGCTCGTAGCATACTAAATAAATGTTTACACTCGAAGAGATAAAGGAAGGGGCAGTCTCTAGGCAAATGGTCCACTTTTGCGAAAAGAGGCCATAAGGAGGAAGCAAGCCCTCTTCCTGGTTTCTTTGAAAGCGTTTTTGGAAAGAACTAATCAAACCTTAACCTTGAAACCACAGAAAGTCAAATAACAATCTTCACCTATAGTGAAGATTATACCAGGTGGTACTCCTATGAAAAGAGAGGTAGGAGATTATATTGAGGATATTATTAGTGCCATGGGCAAGGCCATGGAAATACCTCCCTTAAAACCTATTTTTGAGAAAATCTTAAGAAATCCTGAAGAATGACATCAAGAATTTATTTCCAGATTTGAAACAGAGGAGAAATTGAGATGCCTGTTGTAAAAATTGATCTATGGAAGGGAAGAGATAAGGAAAAAAGGAAAGAGTTGATAAAGAAAGTAACATCCGCAGTAGCCGACGCTATCGGTTGCCCAATTGAGGCTGTTCATGTAATAATCAATGAGGTTGAGAAGGACAATTGGGGAATAGGTGGAACACCGGCATCGGTCAAATCTCCAGATAAATAGAAAGAATTAAGACCTGACCCCATGACCTATTTGAAGATATCCGGGAATCCTAAGGATTATGATTAACGGGATGGAAGAGAGGTCGTTTATAGCGTGAATGAGAAAGAACTAAGAAAGTTGCTAGTATTGGAAGAAACTAAAACCTTAGAGTTCAAAGAAAGTCCAAATAGCTCCTTTTATAAAGCAATTTCTGCCTTTGCTAACACAAAAGGTGGAATAATTCTTCTCGGTGTGCACAACAAAGGTAACATTTATATTCTCAAATAATTTGGCAATTAGTTGGCGTTTACTTGGCGATTTTGGCATATAATTGGCATTTTCATAAGCATCGAGCTAGATAGGAAGATGTCATAAAGGCGCCAAGCAATCAGAAAACTAAAATATAATCGAAAATGGTGAACTAAGGAAGCTTAAGAGGTCAGGTCTTGATTTTTGCATGTGCATGTGTGATAGAAGAAGAGTCTTGCCTTAACTCCAGCCCGCCACACAAGGAGGAGTGTCCGGACATCGGACACCGTGCCTAAATCCTTATTGGCACTGCTTATACAGCAAGGTAGTGAAAAAAATATAAGAGCGTTTGACTAAGTAAAGGGAAGAAAATTAATGATCTGAGAATTAGCGCTCTCAACCAGGCATTGTGTTTAGTTTAAAGCAAAAAAGAGCATAATTTGTTTTGACTGATAAGTTCTGGTGAAGAATTGGGCAATTATCTCCAAGAGAGAATAATCACATATTCAGCTACCAAATTGCGGTTAAATTTTACGTGATTTGATTGGTATCTCTTGACAAATTTGGATCTCAGACTATACTATGTTTGACTATCTAAACAGTTGTTTTAAAAACTGAACAAGAGATGAGGTTAAAGATGAGAATTCATGAGCCTCTTAATAGGATTCTCACTTGCGAGGTCAAGGTAAAAATCTTGCGTTTCCTGTATAAAAACGATATGGAGTGGAGTGGCCGTCAAATTGCGCGAGAAATCCGCGTTAGTCCAGCAACTGCCCACAAAGCTCTTCAAGAGCTCTATTCAGAAAGGGTTCTCTTGCTTCGTAATGTGGGAAAAACTCACCTTTACCGGTTAAATTGGGATAGCTATGCAGCCAAAGAGCTGTTGAGTCCCCTGTTTAAAAAAGAAGCAAGACTACCAAAGGTCATTACTCGTCTACTTAAGGATGAGCTTTCCGGGAAGATAAGAGACAAAGTAGTTTCTATGGCACTGTTTGGAAGCGTGGAGAAGCGTGAAGAGGGTCCAGAAAGCGACATTGATCTTTTGATACTGACAAAAGATAGAAGGGACAAAAACAAGATCGAGAAAGCCTTTGCCAACCTCAACGAGAAGACAATGAGGCTGTTGGGAAAGATAGTTTCTCCTTATGTAGAATCAGTCTCGGAATTTGGGAGAAAATATAGGAGCGGACTGCCCCTGATTAAAGACATCATGCACTCTCACAGATTAATTTTCGGGAAACCCTTAGGAGAGGTCATTTAATTGGTCCCAAGGAAGATCAAGACAAGAACAGTAAGCAAAAGTAATCATCGTATCTATATCCGAAAGGCCGAGGAATTTCACGAAACAATGTACCAGGCCAGGGATAGAAGTAATTGGAACGCGGTTGGCCTAAATGGAGTGCATTGTGCGATTTCCTCGAACGACGCCTTACTTGTCTTTTATGCCGGGATTCGCTCAACTAGTGAAGACCACAACGTGGCGGTCGACCTATTATCGTCTTCGCTAGGATTTCCTGAAATAAAATCAAAAAGTGAAACTTTGAGAAGAATTCTGGCCAAGAAAAACCTGGTCGAATACGAGAATAGGGAATTTACACATAGGGAAGCTCTCGACATGATTAAGTTGGTCGACCGATTCTACAGATGGGTCAAGGAAAAGCTTTCTGAATAAGACTTCCTCAGTTCGGACGACTCACCGAGAGAATCGAAAGACCTTGCGGATGACTGGGCGCAGATTATTTGTAGGCTGAAACAGACAAATCCAGAGAACTTCTGGTTAAAAGAACATATGGCTGTCGAGGTTATCAACCGCTGGGCCCATTCTCTTCCAAATAGAGAGAATGGGTTTTTTCTTTTTGATAGAGAAATGGAGCGTGCCACGGCGAAATCATAGTCTAATACTAAAGATTCTCCTATAATTGACAGAAAAGCTCTGGGAGATAAAAAATAATCACGTCCCCATTTACAATGGCCCCCAGAATACCAGCAAAACTCGCTCCGATTAAGGCAGCCACACCCAAGAATCCGGTATCAATTGCTCCAAACACAATGCCCAAGAACCCACCTTTATGCGGTTATATCCGTTTCTATCGTAGACTGGTTGACAAATATTCCTTGTTTACTATAATAAGGATGCGCTATCAGATACTTGGACATGACTGGTAGAGAATTGGACCTTTGATAATCATTCAATAGCTAAGAAAGATGTAACCGACAAAGGCAAACTGTTCGAAAGAATAGGGCGTAAAACCACAGGCCTTTTAAATGGTAGCTGAGTTACCGAAGTTATATCTTGAGCCGCAATTGCCCATTCTTTCGAAGGAAAGGATGGGCTTTTGTTTTTAATGCAACGCCGCTGCGAAAGCATAGTTTTAATTGAACGACTTCACGGCTGAGGCAACGGATATCTGGGGTATTTCAGATACGAACGAAATAAGCGGAAATTCGCTGTGCTCGTCCCCGCACCAGAGTTCGCCTATCTGCGGCTTTGCGGTTTCACTTCGCTGCACCCAAACGTCTGCTTCACGATCTCTTTGCAGATCCGTCATGTGAAATCTTATAATAATGAGGATAGCGTGAGATGTAATGCTAGCTTTCAAACCATCAGAAAAAGAATAGTAGATTCTAATACTAATGCATCCAGAAATAGAAATCGATATCCTATTCAAGAACAAGCTACACTGATGGAAGTATGGGAATATGTTCCTTGTGAATGTACTGGCGACTGCACTTGCAAGAAATTTGGTTGCACATATCATTGGAAATTGAGGGAAAATCTTACATTTGACGATGTATTGCCGGGGTTCTTGAGGATGTTTGTAGATAAAAGATCACATACGAAACTAAAAGATTGGATAAGTGAAGATACCATACCTAGCAGGGTTCCAAAACGACTCAAAGGAGCATTACCTGTTTTGCAAGAAATGAAAAACAATTGGAGTAGACTATGTTCGGCAGCGTTGAAACACAATAAGACACTTATTTGTCACGATTGGTACACCGATTTTTGGAAAAATCAATGGAACTTCCCTCCCCAAGGAACGAGCATTCATAAAGCAAAGCAATTTTGTATACTGCTACCAGACATATGCATTCCCTACGATACTCATTCACGCAACAGGATCTTAAATTGTTTGAATAATACCGCCTTTACTTATTTTGAGATGCTGAGCAACTTGAGGGAGGGGATAATAGGGATTTTAGAATCTGAAAACGGAACTCTGTCTCAATTCAGAAAACTTGATTGTCCCCGAGAACAATTAGCTTTTGATTCCAATTTGATTTCATTGCGAAGGAAGAATTTTAATTATGGAACTACCTATACTCCTGATGAACGCCCTATAAGCAGGATTGTCGATAAGTACTTTTATCAGCCTGGTAGTAAAGAAGCTGATGAGCACATAGATACCCGAACTCCCGTAACGCTGCGTCGGCAAAAATGCTGGCCTTTAAGCGGTTCCGGTCAGCCCATTTATTGGGAAAATCATAAACATGGAAGACGTGTTTCTTGGGGAACTACTCATTTCAATCTGCCAGACGAATTGATTGACGATATCCTGGAAAACTATTTTAAAGATTCTAAAACTTGGTACCCTCTGGGTTCAAGCATGACAGATCCAATAAATGGCGGTCTGGGCGAATATATCCAGAAGAATTTCTCTCGGCTAACTCCACGTCACGCTTCTGCAATTGCGGCAATTATGGTCCGAGACAATCTAATAGAATGTAGAAGAAAGAAACCCATAGAGTTAAGAAAACTAAACACAAAATAACAACTCATAAGACTTCGTATGACCTGGGCCTTACAATTGCGTTTTGAGGCTCGCCCACACGGATTTTAGCGACTTTTCGAGGCACGATAAGCTATAGAAGTAATCTGACACTAGGAGGTACGAAATCATGATGCAGCAAAAATATTTGCCATTCACCGAACAACAATTATTATCGCATTTTGCTCGTGTGAAACGAAATGGTAAATGTATTAGGAATGACAAGCATCTCAAGTACTACAACGATAGTATTAGAAGATACGGTGAATATCTTGCCAAGAACCCCAATAGACGGGGAAATCCTCTGCAGAAGTTGAGAGCGCCTTGCCAAATAGAAAAAGATGAAAGATTCTGGATTGCTGCATGTATGATGACCATTTTCTATAGTCAAAATAGAACAGAACAATATGTTTCTCTATTTAAGGCAGCCTACGGTAATGAACCTCCAGTTGAAGGGATAAACAGTTGGCAGGACTTCTTTGAGGGGAAATTATGTCTATTTTTTGAAGCAAATTTGCCATCACCTCATTTATACAAAGAGTGGTTATTAAACAACATCGCTGAAAGGCAATTTATCCCATATGTTTTGGATAGTGTTTATAACAAAAAGAATCTTGAAGGCGCCACTAACGTCGATGCCCTACTTTTGAACTCAGGAAATGGATTTGCGGTGATAACTGAAGCAAAAGTGCTATCCGATATATCTTGCGACATTACCTATGATGTTATGCGTAATCAAATTGCCCGCAGTATTGACGTCATGCTGGAGAAAAACGATACTCTTTGTGACCCCTTAGACAAGCGAGACCCAGAAAAAACCCTATTCTTAATGATCACACCAAAACTCTTTAAAGACAATCCCACAGGCCGCTTGTATGGGTATAAATTCATCGAATATAAGAACAATCCAAGTTCTTTAGCTCGGGATTTACCCCATAGAAAAGATTGCGATTGGCAAAATATATCCAAGAGATTAGGTTGGCTAAGTTGGGAAGACTTTAGGAACGTGAATAAAGATTGTTGCAAGTGGTTAGAATAACCCCGTGTGCGCCAATGTTTATCGAAGTGTATCAGGCTCTGCTGGACTTCAGATACACCGGAGCCCTTATACGCCATTGGTCTAGACGATGAGAAATCTGAAGATAGAGCTACCGGATTGGTTCGATGTCTTCAGCGTGATTTGTGCTCGCGGTAAAGAAGCCCTTCAATGGGACCTCCCCGAGGCATGGGTACATGCTGAACTTCACGCCGAACTCAAGAGACGAGCACGCTCTACTGGCTGGGTACCCTTTCCTACAGAAGTGCCTTACGTGACTCTTTATCCCGTGCACCTACCCAAGAAGACAAACCGCGATTGGAAAGCAGCGGGGGCAGTCAAATGGGTGGATCTGTGCTTGCGGTCAGAGGCACATAACGCTTGGTGTTGGTTCGAATTCAAGGTGCGTCACGTCCGGGAAGATAAGTGGCACCGGAATGCCCCTCTGCAAGCGCGAGACGCCTTTCGCAAAGACGTCGTTGCCCTGATGGGACTCGATACCGACAAGACTGCTGACACTTGGGCAGCGCCTGACACCTATACAAAGGCTTACTGGTTTGAGGACCTTTTGAAACCATGCGCTGAAAGTCTTCGCTCCGGTCGGCATCACTTAGTAACAGCCTTTCTCCAGCTTGACAGCGAGTTTGATCCAGCCATATGGGAAGAGAAAAACTTGATTGAGCAAATCCATAAGTGGTTTTCTTATCGAAACAAGCAAGTCAGCCATCAGCGCACTTGTCCAGGGATTAGTATAGCAAAATTAGTGCAGCCCCTTGCCGGAAACCGCTCACTATTAGTTTGTACGTGGTCTTTAGGCTCTAAGGATATAAGTAACAACCCGTAAGAGGTACTTTTTGGCTCAACAAACAAGAGCACTGGTTATATGTCTTATTCGATTTGACAAAAGCTAGAAAAATGCTATACGTGCACATAACATAAGCGAGGTCATCCATATGGGGAGGTAAGCGAAAAGAGAGATTATCGGAAACGACAGGAGGGAAAAAATCAAGACCTTCCAGTCAAAAGTAAATGTCGTACAAAGGTTGTTGTTGGATAAACCCGTTTTCTCAAATAGAGAGAATGGGTTTTTGTTTTTGGCTACTATTTGGAAATTGGAAGAAGGAACGATTTTCTGACTGTTCAATGTTCAAGTACAGGTATACAACTTTCTTCAAGACTACCGAAAGTACCACGGCAGGAAAAATGTTCAGCTATAGTCCGCGAAGAGAGTTTGGGATACAAGGTGTTGATACAAATCGTCAAAGGAATCAGTGCTATTCGTTATCAACTCCTGCACACAAGAGCCTCTGCTCTGGTCGAAGCAAAGAAGTTTGGGAGCACCAAATGCTCTAATGCTCATTTATTCTTTCAGCCGATCCAATGAATGGTTTAGCGACTATAGTTAACTACTGGCCTTATTTGGTCTAGGTGCACAAACACATTCAAATAACCACCAAATACAGCAAAAAGACCAAACAGGAGAAAGAACAGGCTTTAGAAGAAAGGGTAATCTGCTGGTATACGATATGAACTGGTATAATAATCCGCAATGGTGGGCCATAATAGCGCTGGGAGCTGTAGCTATCCTTCAAAATTGGATAAGGTCCCTGATTTGGAAATCAAAGTTGAAAATTTCTATTGAGCTAGAATCTCCTGATTCTCATAGAATTCCATTGATAGACCCAAAGACACATGCTTTCATCTCCTACAGTTACTATTTCCGTTTTAGGATAGAGAACAAGGGAAACCGTTCAATGAAAAATAGTGAAGTAATGATCACCGACCTGTATAGAAAAAATCTCAAAGGCGAATATGAGGAAGTTAAATCTTTTCTTCCTCTAAATCTGGTATGGTCTCACTTCCATAGTGTAAATATGTCTAAGGTCCAGCCAAAAGTCTATAAACACTGCGATTTCGGACACATAATAACGGCAGAAATTGCGAAGGCGCAGCACTATGACTTACCCGAAGCTTGTCAGGTAGTATTTCATCTTGATACGGCATTTAAACCAACCACAGGCACATTCCTTTTAGTACCGGCAGATTATAGAGTGAGAATTGTGGTCGCTGCCGATAACGTAAAAGCCAAAGCTAAGACATACAATCTAGTAATAAAAGATAAATGGACTGATAATGAAGAAGAAATGCTTAGACAAAATATCTCTATTACAGAAGTAAAGTCACTAAACTAAATCTCGACAAGAAGCTTGTGAATTATATATCTGGAGTATATACTGACAATAACTTACCTTACCAAAAAAGAAAGATGAAAAATCATGGCAGAATAATAAAGGAGAGAAAATAGCAAAGGAAACAGTCAAATGGATAAAACAGAGGAGTAATTTATAAAAGACCCATACGGCTTTCTTCAAAACCACGGAGAACACTACAGCGTGAAAAATTTCTAGCTACCGATGCCGGAGACAGTTCAGGACCTAGAATGACCGTCATGACAATCGTTGTCACCAAAGAACAAAGGCAATTGCCCATGAGGTCAGACAAACCGTAGGCACAAATAGAAATAGGAGGTAGGCCATGGCATATTATTTAGTGCGTGTCGGCGAGGGAGCCAAATACGCAAGAGAAGCGAAGAAGGGTGGATTCATTGCCTTAGGTTGGAGTGAGCTGCCAAGCCTCTCAGACCTAGGGACTCTTGAGAGAATAAAGAGCCAGCTATTCCAGGTAGCCCAGAATTACACGCCTGCACAAATTGCCATGGCTGCTGGGCAAGTCCACCGTTTTGGTCTGGAGATGAAGCGAGGCGATATTGTTTTATCACCATTTGGAGGCGGAGAATACTTGGTCGGCAGAGCTGGGGACTACTAATTCGAGAACAGCCCTAGAGATGATTGCCCATACAAGCATCGCAGAAAAGTGAACTGGAATGAGCGCTCTATTCTCAAAGAAGACATGTCAACGAATCTAGCTTATTCCGTTGGAGCCATTCTTACCATCTTTTCTCTGGATAAATATGAAACCGAACTGGAGACACTGATAGCAGGAAGAACGCCCACACCTGGGGAAAAGTCGCAAAGTATCCGAGATACAGTTCTCTCTGGTCTAATGGAGTTCACCGGAAAAGAATTTGAAGTATTCATAGGGCACCTACTTCAAGCAATAGGACTTACGGCCGAAGTTACGCAGTATGTGGGGGACAAGGGAATTGATGTCAATGGCATACTCGATGCAGAGGGCCTAGCAAATATTACGCTGCGAGTCCAGGTCAAACGTGTCAAGAACTCTATCGGCAATAAAGCCGTACTTGCTCTCCGGGGAACTCTCAGCCAAGGTGAACAGGCGTGCCTGATCACTACATCGACCTTCACCTCACAGGCCATAGAAGAAGCCCAAGCCCCAGGGAAAATACCAGTGAGGTTAATAGACGGGAATGATCTTGCAGGAATTGTTTTGAAGCATTTCGATGACATCGACGAGCCATACAAACACCAATTTGGCATTCGCCGGAAGAAAAACCTCAATATTGATGACCAGTTTGAAGGCATTCAAGATAACTCAGCTGAGTTTCGCGAAACTGAAGTCACCAGCGACTCTTTGCCCACATGGAATACTTTAGTCTGCGCAGCCAAAGATGAGGGATTCAGAACGGCATTCATTGAACAGAAAGCCTGGTGGGCTGTTCGGCTTAGCCCAAAGTCCATCCCCCACATCAAATATATCGCAATGTACCAAGTAGCTCCTATTTCACAGATTACGCATTATGGCAGAATTGACCGAATTGAGCCTTATGAAGATACCGGGAAGTATAAACTATATCTTGATGGCGACCCTATTAAGCTCAAAAGGCCGGTTGGCTTAGGAAAGAATCCCCACTTGAAACCGCAGGGGCCCAAGTATGCAATCCTTGAGAATATCCGGAAAGCAAATACGCTCGATGACGTGTTTAAATAGCCAGCCGTGGTAACTCATCAGAGCGAAAGTTCTGGGACGTAAGAGCAGGAACCCGAAGGATGAAGATATCTGCCGGTAGAACAAATCGCAAGGCGAACCGGAATAAACAAAAACGCTGTTTTATCCCTGTATAATGGGAAGATTCCGGAGACAGGATTTGATACGTTGGGAAGGCTTTGCAAGCTTTGAGTTGTTCTATATAGTGACCTAATTAAATATATTCCGGGCGAGAAATGAATAGGCGTGCGACCATGTGGGACAGAAACATAAACCAGCGAATAAACAAACATGAAACAAAAGAAGAAAACATTCCTTCTGAGGAAGATAGGAAGGAAAGACGGCGGTGAGAAGGATACAATGAAAGACGAGGACGAGAAGAGAGTTATGTATCAATCGGTAGCAGGGACAACTGAAAGACTGCATGTGGGCGAAGCAACACAGAGCGCTTCGGCCGCATCCAGAGATATGCCGCGTTCTCAGCAGGAGACCGACGATGATGCGGTTAATAGAGACTATCTCAAGGAACACTTTGTTTACGAAGTCGATATGCTGATGTTTTCATTTTCTAGATTAGCAGAGTTTCTCAAGACAAAAAATGAAGGCGAAGACCTAGGAAGTAAAAACATGATGTTGGAAGATTTTGTTCTACATGCAAGGAACTTGAGAAATTTTTTCTATGGTCCCGAAAAAAAGGAGGATGCTATCGCAAGACATTTTGTCGAGCACATAATACGGTGGTCCAAGGCAAGACGGAAAGAAAGGGAAAGACCCAGAATTATAGAAATATATGACCGTGCTAGCAAAGAATTGGCACATCTCACCTACAAGAGAAAGTGCGAGGTTTCGGAAAAGAAAAACTGGCCCTGTAGCACAATTCTAAGAGAGATGTTGAGAGATGTTGGAGGTGGTAGACGGCTTCATAGATTGTGTGCGTAAAGAATATATGAGCGAAGAATTGTGAAGCCTTAAGAAGAGATGTCTTTCCGTTCTTGGGAAAGAAGATGAAGACGGCGTAACATGCACATCGACGATTAGCAAGTACTCTGTTGAATTGTAAGGGTTGAATGATTGTGGTCTCCCAGAACCGTATTTATCCCTGAGCATTCTTTGAAGCTGCGAGGACTGCGAGCTGGAGATGATGAAAAAATAGAGCAGATGGAGAAATGAAAAAACACAAAGAAAAAGACATACCTTTTGAGGACAAACTTTGGAAGATAGCAGATAAGCTAAGGAACAACATGGATGCTGCTGAGTATAAGCACGTTGTTCTGGGACTTATTTTCTTGAAGTATATTTCTGATGCTTTTGACGAATTACACAAAAAGCTGTCTTCTGTAGCTGGAGCTGACCCTGAAGACCCAGATGAATACAGGGCGGAAAACGTTTTTTATGTTCCCAGAAGGGCAAGATGGAGCTATCTACAAAAGAACGCTAAACAGCCTACTATTGGCAAAATTACAGACGACGCTATGGATGAGATTGAGAAGGATAACACCACTCTCAAGAGTGTTTTGCCGAAGAACTATGCTAGGCCGGCTCTTGATAAGCAAAGGCTGGGAGAGCTTATTGATTTGATTGGCACTATTGGCCTGGGAGATGAGGAAAACAGGAGTAAAGACATCTTGGGAAGAGTGTATGAGTATTTCTTAGGACAGTTTGCTGATGCGGAAGGCAAAAAAGGTGGTCAGTTTTATACTCCTCGATGTATTGTCAGGCTGCTGATTGCAATGCTTGAACCTTACAAAGGCAGAATTCTTGATCCCTGCTGTGGTTCTGGCGGGATGTTTGTTCAGAGCGAGAAGTTTATTCAGGTCCACGGCGGAAGAATTGGAGATATCTCTATTTATGGTCAGGAGTCAAACCAAACTACTTGGCGTCTCTGCAAGATGAATCTTGCCATAAGGGGAATTGATGGGAATATAGCTTGGAACAATGAAGGTAGTTTCTTGAATGATGCCCATAAAGACTTGAAGGCGGATTATGTTATTGCTAATCCTCCATTCAATGATAGTGATTGGCACGGTGATGCTTTGCGAGAAGATATAAGATGGAAATATGGGACGCCTCCTGTTGGAAACGCAAATTTTGCATGGGTACAACACTTCGTTTATCACCTATCTCCAACAGGAGTTGCAGGGTTTGTTTTGGCGAACGGCTCAATGTCTTCCAATACTTCCGGTGAGGGTGACATCCGGAAGAATCTAATTGAGGCAGATATAGTAGATTGCATGGTAGCCTTGCCTTCTCAATTGTTCTATAACACTATGATTCCTGCCTGTCTCTGGTTCACTGCAAGGGACAAGAAGAACCACAGATTCAAAGATAGACGAGGAGAAGTTCTATTTATTGATGCCAGAAACATGGGAGAAATGATAGACAGGAGACATAGAGAACTTACTGATGAAGATGTCAAAAAGATATCTTCTACCTACCACGCTTGGAGAGGGGAAGGTGCAAAGTATAAGGACATAAAAGGATTCTGCAAAGTAGCTATCCTAGATGAGATTAAGAAACACGGACATATTCTGACGCCTGGACGATATGTTGGAGTGGAGGAGGTCGAAGATGATGACGAAGAATTCGAAGAGAGAATGAAGCGGTTAGCTTCAGAGCTGAAAGAACAATTTCAAAAGTCAGATGAATTAGAGACAGCAATTAAGAAGAATTTGAAAGATGTGGGATATGAAATCTGAAAAGAAGTTTAAAGAAACAAAAATTGGAGAGATCCCGGAAGACTGGAGGGTCATAAATGGGACGGAATGTCTGATTCTAGACATAGGCTCAAGACCGAGTGGCGGAGTAACAGATAAGGGAGATATCCCCAGTATCGGTGGTGAACATATTAACATTACCAGCGGTAGAATAGACTTCTTCCGGAGCCCAAAATACATATCTATGGACTACTTCAGTAGCCTGAAGAGAGGAAGGCTTAGAAAGGACGACATTTTAATCAACAAAGATGGTGCGTATACTGGCAAACTGGCTTTCACTTGGGAGTTGTTCGCCGAGGAGACTGCTGTTAATGAGCATGTATTCATCATAAGAAACAAAGGGCAGTTCAATCAGAAATTCCTCTTCTACTATCTCAACTCCAAAATGGGCAAGCATCAAGTTAGACAACACATAACCGGTTCAGCTCAGCCCGGCTTGAACCGTCAGTTCGTTGAAATGATTTTCTTACCTCTTCCCACCATTGAGGAACAACGGCGCATTGTCAATGTCCTATCATCTCTTGATGAGCAGATTAATAACTACCTTAAAATGAACAAAACCCTTGAGGCTATAGGTCAGGCAATTTTTAAACACTGGTTTGTAGATTTTGAGTTTCCTAATGATGAAGGAAAGCCTTATAAGTCAAGCGGCGGCGAGATGGTTGATGCTGAGTTGGGAGATATTCCGGAGGGATGGAGAATCTGCAAACTGAATGAGCTTGTAACTATTAGCAAGGAGTCTTGTAATCCTTCTAAAACTCCTGAAGATACTTTTATATACTATAGTATTTCAGCATATGATAATGGTGAAATACCAGTTGAGGAATTAGGCAAGAATATTTTAAGTAATAAATTCATAGTCAAGGGTAATTCTATTTTGCTATGCAAGTTAAATCCGAGATTTCCTCGTTGTTGGGCAATTTGGGATGACTTCAAAAAAAAATCTGTTTCTTCAACAGAATTTCTAGTATTAATTCCAAAGAAGGTGATTTATTATAGTTTCATTTACCGGTTATTGAAATCGAATTATGTTCAAAATTCTCTGCAATCGCATATAACAGGAACTAGCAGTAGCCATCAAAGAGTCCGTCCAAAAGATATTTTGGAACTTAATATAACGATTCCGACAGAAAAAATATTGACAAAATATCATAAGGCAACGAGTAAAACGTTAATAAAAATTGATAGCAATAAAATTCAGAATAATTCATTATCGCATATCCGTGATTCTCTCTTGCCTCGTTTGATGTCGGGAAGGATTAGAATGGTGTAAAATTCTAAAGGAGGGGGATATGAATCGAGCAGTAGCAAGTTTGGCAATGGTGAAAACCGCATTTAGTAAGTATAAGAGAGATTATATCGAAAACTTTGTGCCGTTTGTAGCCACGTTGATAAAGAAGAGAAAATACCGGGAAATAGACTGTAAGGACTTGCAGCCCTTCATTGATGATTTTCAGCAAGAATTTGGTTTAATCATACCTTATCACCCTATGCTGACCATTCTTGAACGTACTCGTAAAAGAGGAATTGTAAAACGAGCCTATTCAAAGCTAATACCTGAAAACGAAAAAGTTTTGCAATATGATTTTTCAGATGTCGCTCTTAAGAAAGATGCTGAAACAAATGAAGTTTTATCCAATTTCATAAATTTTTGTCGGAATGAATATTCATACGAGATAACTCTACAGGAGGCACAGGAAGGTTTCATATCTTTTTTGCGAGCACACGACTTAGATATATTGTTTGCTTCTCAAGATAGAACGTTACTGCCAGAATTTAAAACGTCGCGGCAAATGAAGTATTTGTTGGCAGCCTTTATTAATGAAGCACGGAGTAGTCTACCCCAGATTTTTGACTCAATTATTGAATTATGTACTGGACATGTTTTAGCAAACACTATACTTTACGCTGAAGATTTCTCAAAATTCAAAGGTAAATTAAAGAACTTAGAGCTTTATCTGGATACAAAATTTATTTTTCGTCTTTTTGGCATAGAGGGCGAGCTTTATCGGAAGACATATAGGGATTTAGTTTCAAGTATTAAGGAGCAACAAGCGAAACTATATGTTTTTCGACACACATTTGACGAAATTACCTTAATATTTCGAAGTTGTTTAACCTGGATCCATAATCCTAATTACGATTCAACTAAAGCAAGTAGTGTATTACAATATTTTGTTTATAACGGAAAGAATGAAAGCGATATTCATCAATATCTCGCTACAATAGATAGTAAATTGCAAGCATATGGGATAGAGATTAAAGATTCTCCAGATTTCGCAGTACGTCCAGAGTTTCAAATTGACGAAAATGAATTGAATGGGAAAATTGTCGAGGTATATTCGCATAATCTATATTTTGATGAATCTGATAAGCAATTTACTATTGAAAGAGATGTTAAATCAATCTCTTCTATTTATCATTTGCGAAAAGGCAGGACTCCCCAAACCATAAAACAAGCAGGTTCTCTTTTTGTTACGACTAATTTTACGTTAGCTTCTGCTTCCAAGATGTTTGAAGATGAAAATTCCGGCAAACAACTTCATATTCCAGTTTGCATAACTGATGTTTTCCTGGGTACTTTGATATGGATGCAATCCCCGGTTAAATGGATCTCACTTAATGAGAAGAAAGTTATAGCAGATTGTGTGGCAGCTTTGCAACCCGATAATTTATTTGTCAAACGCCTTGTTGATGAGGCGACGAAGTTAAAAGACTCCGGGAAAGTAAGTGATGATGAGTTTCTTGCTGTTAGTCGTTCTTATTTTGTGCAGGAAATGCTTATGGAGGAAACGTTAGGAGACCCTGAATCAATAACCTCACGAAGCATAGAAGATATTATCCAAAAGATTAGATTCGATGCCGCTTATCTCCCTAACCAGCAATTGAAACTTGAAAAAGAAAGAGTTCAAGAATTAGAAAGCAAGATTTCTACTTATGAGCATTTATCGGCAAAAAGACGTTCTGATTTAGAGATGTCTGTTCGAAAAAAAGTAGAGACTACATTGAAGATTGCTTTTGTAATTCTAATAATTATCCTTATCACTTCAATTGTTGTTCCGTTTCTTCCTAATATTAAATTAATATGGAAAATTATTTCAATTATATTAACGATATTCTTTGCAGTTTTGAGTATAGTATATGGTTTCAATCTCAAGGGGTTAAGGATGCAAACAGTCGAATGGCTCTACAATAAAATCACAAAATATTTAATGAGTAAGTTATCTATTTGAGTTCATAATGCCAAAAATAATCACTGAATCAGAAGTTGAAGGAGTCGTCTTAGAGACACTCTCAGAGTTAGGCTACAAAGTAATCTATGGACCTGATATTGCTCCTGATGGTTCTAGGCCTGAGAGAAAGGATTATTCTGTTGTTGTCTTGATTGATAGGTTGAGAGCTGCTATCGATAAGCTTAATTCCTCTGTCCCTATTGAGGCTAGGGAAGAAACACTAAAGAAAGTCTTGCGGGTAGAGAGCCCCGAACTTGCCGCTAATAATCAGTGTTTTCACAAGATGGTTGTCGATGGGGTGGATGTTGAGTATCGCAGAGACGGTAGGATAATTGGTGATAAGGTTTGGCTGTTTGATTTTAATAAGCCTGAGAATAATGAGTTTTTGGCTGTTAACCAGTTCACTGTTGTAGAAAACAATAATAATCGCAGGCCGGATGTTGTCCTGTTTGTGAATGGTCTTCCCTTGGGCGTTGTTGAGCTCAAGAATCCTGCTGATGAGAATGCTACGACAAAATCCGCCTTTAATCAGTTTGAGACTTACAAAGTTCAGATTCCTTCCCTCTTCCATTTTAATGAGGTTCTGGTTATCAGTGACGGTCTTGAGGCAAGGTCGGGAACCATTTCTTCTAATTGGGAGCGGTTTTTGCCTTGGAAGACAATAGATGGAACAGAAACAGCTCCCTCGGCAATTCCACAGATAGAGATACTGTTGAGAGGTATGTTTGATAAGCGCATTTTCCTTGATTTGGTTAGACATTTTGTGGTCTTTGAAAAAGAACAGGGCACCTTAAGTAAGAAGCTTGCTGCTTACCACCAGTATCACGCTGTGAACAAGGCTGTGAACGCGACGCTCAAGGCTTCTAGGGCTGATAGGCGCTGTGGTGTTGTATGGCATACTCAAGGTTCTGGCAAAAGTTTGATTATGGTTTTTTACACCGGTAAGCTTGTTCTTTCTATGGATAATCCAACTATTGTAGTCCTGACTGATAGGAATGATTTGGATGACCAGCTTTTTGGTACTTTTAGTCGTTGTCAGGATCTGTTAAGACAGAAGCCTGTTCAGGTTGCCTCTAGAAGTAAACTTAGAGATTCCTTAAGGGTTGCTTCTGGCGGCGTTGTTTTTACTACGATCCAGAAATTCCTTCCAGAAGAAAAAGGCGATATCTTCCCGATACTTTCTGACAGGAGGAATGTTGTTGTTATTGCAGACGAGGCTCATCGCAGTCAGTATGATTTTATTGATGGCTTTGCAAGGCACATGAGAGATGCTTTGCCTAATGCTTCTTTTATTGGTTTTACCGGGACTCCTATTGAGAAGACTGATAGGAATACCAGGGCGGTTTTTGGAAACGATATTGATATTTATGATATCGAACAGGCCGTTAAGGATGGCGCTACTGTTAGGATTTATTATGAGAGCAGACTTGCAAAGTTAGAGCTCAAACCCGATGAGAGACCGAGGATCGACCCTAGTTTTGAGGAAGTTACTGAGAGGGAAGAAACGGTAAAGAAGGAAAAGCTCAAGACTAAGTGGGCGCGGCTTGAGGCTGTCGTTGGAAGCAAGAGACGTATTGAGCAGATTGCGAAGGATATAATTGAGCATTTCAAGGAGAGACTTAACGTTCTTGACGGTAAGGCTATGGTTGTTTGTATGAGTAGACGTATCTGCGTTGATTTGCATAACGAGATTAGAAAGTTGAGGCCGAGTTGGTATCACAAAGATGACGACAAGGGATTCATGAAGGTTATCATGACTGGTTCTGCCGGCGATCCTGTCAGTTGGCAGGAGCATATTAGGACTAAGCCAAGACGGCGGGCGATTGGGGATAGAATGAAGGATTTCGCTACTGGGTTGAGATTAGCAATTGTTAGGGATATGTGGCTTACTGGTTTTGATGTTCCCTCGCTACATACTATGTATGTTGATAAACCTATGAGAGGGCATGGATTGATGCAGGCCATTGCAAGAGTAAACAGAGTTTTCAAGGATAAGCCCGGTGGTCTCATTGTTGATTATTTAGGTATTGCTGATGAGCTAAAGAAGGCTCTTTCTGAATATACTGAGAGTGGTGGTGAGGGTAGGCCTACTCTCGATCAGGAAGACGCTGTTGCATTGATGATTGAGAAGTATGAGATTGTTTCTGCGATGTTTCACAAGTTTGATTATAGACGATTTCTTGTTGCTTCTGCGAGAGAGAAGATGTCTATTATGGCTTTGGCTGAGGAGCATATCCTCAAGCAAAAGGATGGTAAGGATAGATTGCTGGGTTATGTTTCTCAGTTATCCAAAGCTTTTGCTCTAGCTGTTCCTCATAAAGAGGCTTTGAAGATTCGTGATGATGTCGGCTTCTTCCAGGCTATTCGTTCTCGACTTGCCAAGTTTCAGACTAGCACTGGTAAGCCTGAGGAGGAGTTGGATTCTGCTATCAAACAGATCATTTCTAAGGCAATTGTCTCTGATGAGGTAATTGATATTTTTGATGCCGCGGGACTTAAGAAGCCTGATATCTCCATTCTTTCTGATGAGTTTCTGGCGGAAGTCAAAGGTATGCCCCATAGGAATCTTGCATTTGAGCTGTTGAAAAAACTTCTCAATGACGAGGTTAAAGTTAGGTCTCGGAAGAATTTGATTCAGGGGCGCTCTTTTGCTGAGATGTTGGAAAAGACTATTCGGAAGTATCAGAACAAAGCTATTGATTCTGCGAGAATTATTGAGGAGTTGATAGAGCTTGCAAAAAAGATGCGGGATGCTAGCAGGAGAGGTGAAGACTTGGGTCTTTCCGATGATGAGCTTGCTTTTTATGATGCTTTGGAGGTTAATGACAGTGCTGTAAAAGTTCTAGGGAATGAGGTGCTGAGAGCAATAGCCAGAGAGCTTGTTGAGACTGTTCGTAATAATGTCACTATTGATTGGACATTAAGAGAAAATGTTCAGGCTAAGCTTCGGGTTATGGTTAAGCGAGTTCTTAGAAGGTATCATTATCCTCCTGATAAACAAAAGAAAGCTACGGAAACCGTGTTGGAACAAGCAACTTTGATATGTAAGGATTGGGCTGAGGTAGAGGCGGCTGAAAGTGCCGAGGAGAAATTGTTCGTAGGTGGTGTGTTCAGTGAGATAGACGAAGATCTAAAATATACGGAGTATCTACCCATTTACTCCCTGGCAGCTGCGGCTGGCAAATTTGGTGAAGGCGTAGATGTACAGGAAGAAGGCTGGATGAAGGTGGACATCGGAAGAAAGTTAAACAAAGAGATGTTTATTGCCAAAGTCGTGGGTCATTCTATGGAACCTCTGATTCCAGATGATAGTTATTGCGTATTCAAGGCGAATGTTGTTGGGAGCCGGCAAGGCAAGATAGTATTGGTCCAGCATCACGACATAATAGATATTGACACAGCAAGCAGCTACACCGTCAAAAGATATAAGAGCGAAAAGAAGTTCAACGAAGATGGTACATGGCGCCATGAAAAGATAACCCTTGAACCCTTGAACAAAGAATATGAGCCTATAGTCTTGTCCAAAGACTTGGAAGGTGAGTTGAAGATCATTGCGGAGTTTGTGAGTGTCTTGTGATTTGACAATGATGCCACAAGGAAGTTCAAGCAACATCATAAATGCTGCTCTGTATTGAAAATTAAGTAGACAGGCGGTGGAGACCAGCCTAACTTCTTGGCGGAGCGGACATCACTAGTTACGTGAAGATTATTAAAGGGAGTTTTGTGTGACTGCTCAGCTCGCGGCCGATAGAGCAAACTTCAGTCGTCCCAATCAAGTTTATGGCTCCCGGCACTTGTCCAGAAGCCTGTTAGGTGATTTCTAGAGTAACATTAACATGAAGGGGAGTTCATGGGCCATTATGATTTGGAAAAGCTCGGTTGGTTTAACTTTGAAAACTTGATCCGCTGTCTATTAAGAGAAATAGTAGGCAGTGGTCTGTCAGTATTTAGCGGGTCACGGGATCAAGGCCGCGATGCGACTTTTCGAGGCAGAGCATCTCGTTTTCCAAGCGACACTAAACAGTGGAAAGGAGACTGGATCATACAGGTAAAACACAGAGAATATAGTAGCCGAGGAGCGCAACGTGTGCGTAATGAGCTTAAGCGGGCTGTGTCAGATGAGATAGACAAGATCTTAAATAAACATAATTTTCGTTGTGACAACTACCTATTTGTCACCAATTGCCCCTTTACTAGCTCTGACAAGGATGAAGTTGAACAAATTGCAGATGGTTTCAAACAGATAAAAGAATTGGCAATTCTGGCGGAAAAAGATATTGAGGACCTCTTGGATGTTAATCCGAGGGTTGTTTCAGCGTTTCCTCAAATACTTGGTTTAAGTCAACTAAAGGAATTGACAAATTGGGGATTACACCAAAGATCATATCAATATTTGAAATCTGCAGAAACTGAAATCTCGAAATTCGTATCAACAAACCCATATCTTGAAGCTTTTGATCTTCTTCACGCACACCACTTTTGTGTGTTGACTGGCCCGCCCAAGATGGGAAAGACCTGTACTGCCTACGCATTATCCGCGGCCTTTTCCACCTTGGGATTTGAAATATATGAATTACGAAACCAGCGTGACTTCTATGATGCATTTACCCCAAAAAGCAAACAATTGTTCATATGTGATGATGTTTTCGGAGATATTGCGCTTAACGCCTCCCTGAGGGACGATTGGACAAGAGGTTTCGCAAAACTGTTGGGAAATTTAGGTATCACGCACAAGCTGGTGTGGACCGCGAGAGGGTATATTCTCAAGGAAGCTCTTGGGTCCTCTAGGTTGAAAGAGGAATATCCCAACATTCTGAAGAAGGACACCGTGACCATCGCTGTAGATCGCTTATCTCGGCTAGAAAAGGCGATGATTCTATACAACCATGCCAAAGATGGCAACTTGCCGTCCGGTGTTGTTGATTTTCTTAAAAGTGATGCATGCGTGAAAATCGTCGACCACGAATGTTTTTCTCCTGAGTCTATTCGTCAACTCTGCACAGGGCGTCTCGTGGATTTCAGCAAACAGACGGCAGGCAACCAGGAGAATCTACTTAAGAAAGTGGAAGATTTTCTCTTTGAACCAGGTGAAGCATGGAAGGTTGCATATTCATCCGTCCCTCAATACGAGCAGCTTTTATGTTCTGAAGTAATGACTGCTGGCGGCAGTATAGACTTCGGTCAGTTAAAAACCAATTACGAAAAAACGATTTCTTCGATAGAGGGCCATAAACCCCCTTTCAATATCGCCATCTCAAACGTTATCGGTACCTTTCTTAAGTTGAAGTCTACATATTGGGGATCCAAGCAGGTACAATTCTACCATCCAAGTATGCGTGATCTTATGATAGAAATTTTTCAGTCTGATAAAATTCAGAGGACGAACTATTTAAAACAACTGGAGCTAAAAGAAGTGCCATCTATTATTAAAACCAGACATAAAAACGGGGAGGAAGATTCGACTCAACATAGAATCGAAATTGATGAAAATGATTTAGACCTAATCAAGGACCGCTTAGCTCGTAGTCTTCTCCCGGAGGCATCGTTAGAGGATGTAGAATCAGTGTTGGCAGAAACAATTACGATACTTGGTGAAGATCGAATCAGAGTGGAAGGTAAAAAGCTAAGAAACTCGAAAAACATTCCATCGGTCTTATGGACTACACTTGATTTAACTATATCTCATGCTTGTAATAAGTCTTTCTGGCGATGCAATTCGCATAATAAACACATTCATACGTGGCGAAGACTTCTTGAGAATACGCGATTGCTGCTTCCTCTAGCGCTATCACCTATTATTCCTTCATATCTACCTGAACTCGTAAGAAGGCTTGAGGATAAAGAGAACGTTGAGTTCTGGGGGTTAGTCGTCGCCGCACATTCGATAGCCCCGACTGTAGTTGAACAGGTTGTCAATTTTGAGGATCGTTCGGAATGCAAGAATGCACTTATCAATATAGTTCGAGAAGCTCTGGAGGAAGCCGATGATTTTGATTTAGAGAACGATTACGATTATTCAAATTTTTGGCATGACGAGTATGGGTCGTCAGTTGATGAATGTAAAGATTATGAATCCATTTTTCCGGATGATAAGCCTATTGAAAATTGGAAGGATGTGGAAGACACATTGGAGAATTTTCCTCGACTTGATGCTGGCCCTGAGCCTGATGATTCTCCTTCGTACTCACCTAGCACCTCTGCATCTGAAGATATCAGAGCAATTTTTTCAGACCTTTGAGTTCTGCCACGATAAATGTCACTAAACCAAGCGCTGTACTGGTCGTTATAGCAAGGGGTCAGGTCTTGATTTTTGAAAATCCTAGAACTATTGTGAGGAAGGAGCCAGATTTTCACTCTTGGATTTTTGGATTCCGAAAAGATCCAAAGGAGTAGAATCCTCTTTCAAGAAAAAGGTCTTCCTGGTGAATCAATAGAAACAGAAATAGTAGAAAAGAAAGGTAGATTTCCTAACTGTTCAATGTTCAAGTACAGGTAATGTGTGGAAAAGGCAAAAGAATAGAGACACTAAGAAGGCCGGGACTACCACACAATAATTCAAAGATCAAGACCTGACCCTACCCACTTATTTTTTTATAAATGATAGGTGAAAAAGTAAAAGAGAATTTAAGACCCCATCGAAAAAGTATGAAACATTAATCATAAGAACAATATGGAACAAATAAGTAAGGGGCTCAGTAAAACAATGAATTCCAGAGAGTCGCATTTCCTCAAATTTCCATGTGTAGATGTAGTTGAAGCCTCCGCAGGTTCTGGAAAAACACATGCTCTTGCTAAACGATATATCCAGCTTATTATGGATTCTCAGTTAAAACACGAAGAAATACCTCTCAAAGCTATACTGGCCATTACTTTTACTAACAAAGCTACCATAGAGATGAAACAGAGAATTCTGGAGTTTCTTAAGAAGCTCGCTCTCGATGCATTCTCTGATAAAGAGGAAAAGGAGGATCTTTTTCTTTCTCTTCCCCTTGCCGGAAACAAGGCAAAAAAGGTGGCTCATAAGATTATAGAGAACATCATAAGTCACTACAATTTTT
>Ga0315541_1001211_pt1 | contig 24774 bp, 18 predicted proteins | sample SalMarSW160190MG_FD_203095 | JGI IMG/M metagenome (GOLD analysis project Ga0315541, IMG submission 203095) | Salt marsh sediment microbial communities from the Plum Island Ecosystem LTER, Massachusetts, United States - Salt Marsh Sediment SW1601-190 ...
GGTATAAAATCGCAAGAAAATCTCGCACCCCAGACCCTCCTGCATCCCAGCGAAGTTCCGCCTTTGGTCTCGATCAAGTTCATGGTGTATTATTAGATTTTGTGGAACCGTGTGGGGCCGGGAGGCATCCTGAAATGGCCAAGTCGAAGACACCGCAAGAGCATGAGAGTGTACTTACCTCAAGTTCAGCAGTAGACGCCGGCGATCGCCCCGCGGCCTCGTTGGACATAACAAAGTTGCTTCTCACAGGACTGGTCATCCTGCTTTCCCTGACAAATATAGTCACCTATTCCATTCTCGACGCAAAATTTGATCGCCTTGAAAGATCATCGAGTCGGCCTGCCACGGCCTCCGCCGCGCCAAGCCGGGAACTTTGGGATTTCAAGGTGGTGAATGCACACGATCACCTGTACATGCGTAAGCACCTTGATAAGTACTTCGAGGCCGCCGGGAAAACGGGCGTAGCACGGACGCTGTTTGTGGCGAGCTCTGACTTTACGCTCAAGGGCGCTGGGTACGATCCCACCAAGGGGAACGACTGGAACTCCGAGGAAATGCTCCGCGTGGCCAGGGAGTTCCCGGACAAAATCGTGCCGTTTTGCACGATTCATCCCAGCGACCCGGAGAAACTTGAGAAGGTCAAGAAATATGTTGCTCAGGGCGCCAAAGGGCTGAAGCTATATACAGGCCACGGCAAGTTCTGGGACAGGCCGCTGGACGCCAGTGAAATGCTGCCAGTGTATGCCTATTGTGAAGAAGCGGGTTTGCCCATCTGTTGGCACGTGAATATCCCGCGCTATGGCGCTGAATTCGCCCGTGTCATGCTCAGGTTTCCCAACTTGAAGGTTATTGTGCCGCACTTCGGCGTGACCTTCTACCGGCCTACGGAAAAGCCCTTCCACTTTTTTCAGGAGCTCCTTGATACCTATCCCAATATGTACACTGACACAAGCTTTGGCACCCGAGGCATCCTGGTTCATGGATTGGAGGTGGTGAGTCGACACACGGACGTGTTTAGGGCCTTCTGTGAGAAATACAGCGACCGGATTTTGTTCGGCACGGACATGGTGGTTACGGGGAATAAAGAGAAGACCTCTGAATGGATCGAAGCGGTGATCCGAGCATGCCGTGATGTGCTTGAAAAAGATACCTACCACTTTTTCATGGCCGCAACGGGCGCGCCATACGCGCTCGAGAGCGCGCACAATACCTATGGCGAGCTTCGCGGCCTTGCGCTGTCAGATGAGATTCTGCGCAAGATTTACGAAACTAATTTTGACAAATTGTTTCCTTAGAGCCTCTAACAGAAAGACACATTCTTCTTGTGGCATGGGCATCTTGCCCATGGAATCACGGGCTGGAAGCCCGTGCCACCGGGGTTCTGTTAGAGCCTCTTAGCTGATGCTCGGAATGATGCGAAAGGAAGGTACTCATCCTGAAGCCTGTGAAAAACACAATTACCATCGGCTCGCGCGGTAGTCGGCTTGCCCTGAGTCAGACCGATCTGGTGGCGGACGTGTTGCGTGCTGCGGCGCCCGGTGCCAGTGTGCGTGTGGAAGTTATTTCGACGAAGGGCGACCGGATTATGGATAGGCCGTTGGCGCATGTCGGTGGCAAGCGGTTGTTTACGAAGGAAATCGAGGGCGCTTTACTAAATGGCCGTATCGACCTAGCCGTGCACAGTATGAAGGATTTACCGACGGACCTGCCTGAGGGTCTGGCCATCGGCGCGATACCCGCGCGCGGAAACCCCTATGACGCTTTGGTGAGCGCGTCGGGTACGGGTCTGGACGACCTTCCCGAGGGGGCGGTCGTCGGCACCTCGAGCGTGCGCCGGGGGGCTCAGTTGCGGGTCCATCGGCCGGACCTAAACATAGTCGATTTGCGCGGGAACGTCGATACGCGTCTGCGGCGTGTGGCCGAGGGCGGACTCGAGGCGGTGGTTGTGGCCTGTGCCGGCCTGGAACGCCTCGGGCGGGCGGATGCCATAACCGAGGTGATTCCGCCCGAGGTGATGCTGCCCGCGCCGGGGCAAGGGGCTTTGGCGATCGAGATTAGGGCGGATGATGTGGCGTTACGGGAAGTCCTTCGCCGGATTGAGGACCGCAATGCCGAGGCCGAGGTGACTGCGGAACGCGCGTTACTTGCTGCGATGGGCGGTGGCTGCCGCGTGCCCATCGGCGCCCTGGCGCGCGTCGAGGGCGAAGGGGACGCCTTGGTGCTTGCGGTGTGCGTGTGTAGCCCGGACGGTGAGCGGGTTTTGCGGACAACCATGATAGGCACGGTTTCTGAAGCGGCGGAATTAGGCCGGAGGGCCGCGCGAGCGTTGTTGGCGGAGGGTGCTGAGGCATTGATCGCATCGGTTCAGTCTACGGGGGGCCTGCATGGGTTGGCGCGTAGCGCCAAGAAGGTGGTCGTGACCCGTGCCCGGGCTCAAGCGGGCGAGTTAGTGCGCCGGCTTGAGGATTGGGGGGCCGCCGTCTTTGAATTCCCAACGATTGAGATTTGCCCGCCGGAGGAACCTGTGCTATTGGCCGAGCCCGAGACGTATGACTGGCTGATCCTTACCAGCGCGAACGCGGCGGATATGTTCTTTAAGCAATTGGCCGCGCAGGGCTACGGTCCACAGGACCTCGTGGCAGAGGTTTGCGCGATCGGACCGGCGACAGCGGAGGTCGTGCGTGAGCGTGGTATTAGGGTTGACTTGATGCCCAAGAAGTATGTGTCGGATGCGCTATGCGCGGCCCTGCTGGACCGCGAGCCAAACCTTCGAGGGAAGCGTGTTCTCCTGCCCAGGTCGGACGTTGCCCACCGGTTCTTGCCGGAAGAATTGCGCAACCACGGCGCAGATGTGACGGAATTGGTCGTATACCGGACGGTTTGTCCGGCTGTTTGCGAACGGAGTATTGCGGCGCTGATGGATTTCGCGCCGGATGTGGTCGCCTTCACAAGTTCCTCCGCAGTGCGGCACTTTTGCCGGCTGCTCGGGACGGAACGTTTGGAGGCGATTAAGCGTGTGGCTGCATTTGCGTCGATCGGGCCTGTGACGTCAAAGACGGCCGGGGAGCTTGGGTTGAACGTAACGATCGAGCCGGGGCAGCATGACATCCCCGGCCTGGTCGAGGCCATAATGGAGGTGTTTAGAGATTGAGCGGGTTCACATAGTTGAACAGGAACCTCGAAGACTTTTCTCACGGGTCCGCGTTAGTGTCCTGTGGCGGGCATGTTCGGCGGAGTTCCCTCTCGACGGCGCGTCGGGAATCCTCGTCCAGATCGGGTGACTCGAGCATCTGCTGGTACGTTGCGCACGCTTGGCCGGGCATGCCGGCCCGGGCGTAGGTTCGGGCCAGGGACAAGCGCAGGCTGAGGTTGTCAGGGTCATGCTGGAGCGTTTGCCGCAGGATGTTGATGGCTTGGGTGGTCCGGTGCAGGCGCGTGAGCACCTGAGCCCAGTGCAGCGCGCAGATGCTTTGCTCGGTGGGCCAGAGGTTGGGCAGGGCCTTCGCATAGAGTTCGTCCGCCCTGATGAGCTCGCCGATGCGGGCATAGAACATGCCCAGCCCTAGGAAAACGGACCCTATTTCTTCGAGCTCTGCGGGCGCGTTCTGCGCCTCGGCCAGCAGCAGGTCCGCGGCCCAGGCTAACTCCTTCCTCGCCGTGGCCCCACGGTCCGCGCGGAAGCGATCATCTAAGGCGCCCCCCAGCAGTTTCGCCGCCTCGCCCAGCGCTTCGGGGCCGCGCTGCTGTACCAGGGCCACCGCCTCCGCTTCGGGCAGGGGCGCTTTGCCCTCCGCCTCCAGGCCTTTGCACGAAGCCGCTAAGGCTGTGGCAAACGACGTGTTGCGCCCCGTGCGCGCGGCAAAGCGGGCGTAGGTGCTCCAGACATCGGGACGCAATGGCGCCCACCGGACCGCCTCTCGGTAGGCTCGTTCCGCGCCGTCCGCATCGTCGTAGCCTGATTCATATACGGTGGCCAGCCATAAATGGCCCCCGGCGATAGCGTCCGGGTCGAAACCGGGTGTTTCACGCATCCGCCGGACCTGCCCCAGCAGTGTATGGCGCAGTTGGTCAAACCGCCCCAGACGCTTGGCGAACTCATAGAAATAGGGCCAGGTCACCTCATCGGCGGGGTTGGCTTGGGCCGACCGGATCAGCGCCTGTTCCGCCCCGTCCTCGTCTCCAAGGCCCAGGTGTGCCCGGGCCAGCAAACGGTAGAGTTCGCCCTGGTTTTGCGCGCCGAACTGGATGGCGCGGCTTAGATGGGTCTCGGCTCGGGCCCAGGTTTCCTGGATGGCTTGCGTGGGTGGTTCGGCGGGGCCGTATTTCTTGGCCAACTGCGTCGCACGCGCGGACGCGAGCCGGCCTAGGGTCTCTTCCGCCTGCGCAAACTTGGGACATAGCCCGAGTGCCCGCTCCGCATACGCCGCGGCCTCGTCCAGCGCCGGTGTCGATTCCGGGACAGTCTCGGAAGGTGGCGGGGCGTGTGATAATTCGGCGACGCCAATCCACATCTTGGCGCGCGCCAAGGCCACCATTGTGACGATGTACTGTGGATTCTTTTCGAGCGCGCGCTCGAGGTGTGTTGCCGCGCCTTTGAAGTCCCGAATCGCGAGACTCACCAGGCCTAGCTGCTGGGCGAACCGCCAGTTCCATGGCGCGAGCGCCTCGCCGCGCGTGAACAGCGCCTGCGCCGCGCCGTAAGTTCGTCGGTACACTTGTCTTTTGCCAAGTTGCAGATACACCTCGGAGGTGAACACGAGTGAGTCAAGCACGGCACACCACGCCGCCAAGGCAACCACGGCCGCGCGCCAGGCCACTGCAGGGGCTGAGAGCGATGCCGCGTGAGGGGAAGGTTCTAACGGCAGCCCCAGCCCCTCCATCGCGCCCGCCGTGACAAATAGAATAGTGGCCGAGACGGGCACGCGCAGGTTAAACCCAAAACAGCCGTCCACTAGAAACGCCGCGAAGAGCGCTGCGAAGGCGAAGCCGAGCCGTCGCTCCGCCGGGTCACGCCGGGTGTACCCCATGAGAATGCCATAGCCCATGCCCAGGATGAGGAACGCCAGGTAGAGTGCTGCAGCGGGCAATCCCGCGTCGATGGCAATTTCGAGGGGGTCATTGTGCACGTGGGCGTTCATCTTCAGTTCCCGTGCAAACCAGTCCTGCTCGTAGGGTGTCCAGAACCGCGGATTCTCGATCTTATAGGCCCCCGGACCATAGCCCAGGATAGGACGCTCGAGGATCATCCGCGACGCGCTGCAATAGGACTTGTAGCGGACCAGCAATGATAAGTCGAGCGGATATACATTGCCCGTGCGGACCTTCGTTATGGCCATGATCCCGCTGAGCCCCACCACGCCTAGTATCCCTACCACCAGTAACGAGGCGGCCGCCGAAGCCAGGGGCCGTTTGACTATACGGTTCATGAGTTTGGATACGGCCACCAGGAGCGCCGCCGCAAGGAGCGCCAATATGCCTGCACGCTGGCGCGTGAAATAGAGATGAACCAGGAATACCGCCGCAAACCCAAGATACCACAGCCGGTTCTTTTTCATGGCGAGGTACACTGCCATGATGATGGCCAGGATGAGCGTATGGGCGGCATAGTTCGGATTGCCAAAGGTGGCGGGGAGATTGAGGTATTCGTCACTGGTGCGGTCGGCCCAGGGGAAAAAGTCCAGACCCGCCTTCTGGAAAAAGGCGTAGACCGCGGCGACAAGCACCGCGCAGCAAAGCACAAACATCAGGTGCCGGACCTGCTGCGGGGTTCGATACACTTGGCTGGCTACGAGGTACAGCAGGAATAGCGCACCGAACCGGCGCACTTCGATCAGGCCATAGGCCACGTAGTCCGACCGCAATGCCGCGATAAGATTGAGCGCGAGGGAGATCAGCAGGATTGCCAGGAAAAACCGTGGAGGGCGGAACGGCTGCTTGCTGCGCCAGGAAGTCACCAGCCACGCGCTACCCAGCACACACGCGGCCCAACTGATGATCAGGTTCTTGATGTCGCCGGTGGGGTCGCCCGTGTAGGGAAACATAGCCAGCACGAGCAGTGCCATAAACCCGGCCATACCGGCGCGGAAGAACCGGTTGGTTCGCACGTCCTTTGTCCTACTCCCCGTCAGTTTCTTCTCCCGGGCCAAAAAAGGACCATGCTACGCGTTGGGGCGCCCTATGCTGAAGTACCTGAAACCATGTTCTGCCAAGACCTTCGGGGTATAGAGGTTGCGCCCGTCGAATATCACCTTCTCACGCATTAGGTCCGCCATGCGCCGGTAATCGGGTCGGCGAAACTCGCTCCATTCCGTCGCGATGACGAGTCCATCGGCGCCCTCGAGCGCGGCGTGGCTCTTCTGGACCACCGTAATCCGCTCGTCGTACAGCGCGCGGAGTTTCGGACCCGCCTTAGAGTCGTACACAACCACCACTGCCCCTGCCCCGAGCAGCGCATCGATCACAGCCAGCGCGGGTGCGTTTCGGATGTCGTCGGTGCGTGGTTTGAAGCTTGCCCCCCACACTGCAATGCGCTTGCTTGTAATCGCCTCCCCGTAGTAATCCAGAATGAGCTGGGCAAATGCGGCTTTCTGGCGCTCGTTGACCGCCGTGACGGCCTCGAGCAAGTCGCAGTCGAGCCCCGCCTCGCGCCCGAGCCGTGCGCAGGCCACCACGTCCTTGGGCAAGCACGAACCACCAAACCCTAACCCCGAGAACAGGTATGCCGGACCGAGGCGGCTGTCCGCGGCGAGTCCCTCGCGCACCTTGGTGATGTCTGCCCCACAGCCCTGGCAGATATTGGCCAATTGGTTGATCATCGAGATACGCGCCGCGATCATCGTATTCACGGCATATTTCGTCATCTCGGCGCTGCGGAAGCTCATGCTTAGGAAGGGCTTTCCCGTGCGCAGGAATGGCGCATACAGCTCCTTCATGATCTCTTCCACGCGGACATCCTCGCACCCGATCACGATGCGGTCCGGCCGCGTGAAATCGTCCACGGCTGCGCCTTCCTTGAGAAACTCGGGGTTCGCCACCACGTCAAACGGGTGCTCGGTCAGTCCCCGGACCAGTTCGCGGATTTTCTCCGCGGTGCCTGGGGGACAGGTGCTCTTGTTGACGATGATCCGATAGCCGGTCATGGCGCGGGCGATTTGATCGGCGGCGGCAAACACTGCGGATGTGTCTGCAGCCCCTTGCTCGTTGGGCGGTGTACCTACGCATAAAATCACCAGCAAACAATCTGCCACGGCCGCATCGAGGTCTGGCGTGAAGAAGAGCCGTTCCTCCTCGATGTTCCGCGCCACCAGTTCCTCAAGCCCAGGCTCGTAAATGGGCAACTGGCCCTCGGAAAGCTGCGCGGTTTTTGCCGCGTCGATGTCTACGCACGTGACGACATGGCCGTTCTCGGCCAGGCCCGTTCCCACGACGAGCCCGACATAGCCTGTACCTACTACGGTGATTTTCATAATTCCCACACCCCTTTTCCCTAAGGCACGCTAATGCTAACACCGCAGTTGCGGAGTTCGCAACCAGTTCCATCCAGGCCTCATCGGAGACCATTCACCCGCGCGTGGAGCCAGTGAATAGTTTCCCAGCAGCGCTGGCCGGCGTTGAAATCAGGGAACGGCATACCGTACCTTACTGTGGCAAGGCCGCGTGGAAAGGGTGGACGTTTCCACTCGGAACGAATATTGCGGGAGCGGTGCCCAACAATGGGAAATGATAAGTCAACTAACCGGGCTGAACGGCGACGAAGCCTGCATGGGGACGTCCCGCCGGATGCGGCCCCGGGCGACCGGACCATGCCGCACGGCGCATACGCAACGTTTCTGGGTATTGCGGGGATCGGATTTGTCCTGCTTCTAGGCGTTGTCTTTGCCTACGGCGTGCACGGAGAGAGGCTGACTGCAGGCATCGACACCGCCTGTGCCCAGGCCGCCTTCGCGGCCGGGAAGAAAATGGAAGCACTCGGCAATTACGACGAGGCGCTGGTTCTGTTCCGCCGCGCACTCGAGGGCCGTTTCCGGGACAAGGAACGCCAGTACATGTGCGGCCGATCCATTGCGGAACTCTACGTCCGGCTCGGCCGCTACGAAGACGCCATCGACGCTTACCAAAGCCTGCCGCCGGAAGCGCTGACGTCCCCTGGCGCCCTGACCGGGTACGTGAGCGCCCTGTACCGTACGGGCAAGTATGCCGAGGCCGAGCGCCTGGGCCGCCAATGGCGGCAGCAGGCGGAGGCCGCCCAGGACCGACAGCAACTGGTGTGGGCCCATCACATCCTCGGGCTGATCTATCGGGAGACCCACCGGCCCGACGCGATGCTGCCGCACTTCCGTGCGGTCCGTGAAGTCGATCCGGGGAACGAGGCCAACCTCGCCATCGCCCAGGTCCTGCGCCAGGAAGGGCTTTACGAGGAGGCGCTGGCCCAGGTGGACGCGCTGCTGGCCCACGCGCCCCAAGGACACCTCCACAAGCAGGCCACCGACATGCGCGCCCAGATTGCGGCGGCGGCGGGTCCGAGCTAGCCTGCAGGGCCGGTACGGGCCTCTTGAGGGGTCTTTGCACCCCGGCTTTCGATTGTGTTAGGCTCCTTCCCAACCCTTGGGCTCTCAGCGGCCTGACTCCGACAACGAAGTGTCGATATCAACAGTGCGGTTCACCGAGGCGGTAATGGGCAAGACCGAGATGGAGCGCTTTCATGACGAGTAGAGTGGGTTTTGGAGCCTGGGTCCTGGCGAACTTCCAGAAGATCGTCGAGTGTCTGCGCAAGGACCGCACGCGCATTGCCGTCGTGGTGGTGCTGCTCACGATCACGGGGGCCGCCTTGGGCAGGATGACAAGGTCAACGACATCGACCGCCCAGCTCGTGATGACGCCCATACCGCTGCGCGAAAGCTTCGACCCCGAGAAACAGGCCGACGTACTTCCCCGGATGATTTCCCGTCCCATGGACGTGAAAACGGCCTCACTGATTTGCTTAAGTGACGAGGTGCTTCGTACGACGTGCGACACGCGCAAGCGGCAGACTGTATCGCGAGATTAAGGAGCTCGTCAGACTTAAGAAATCCCTGAACTTTAAAATCACAATCGCGAAGGAAACACCCTACGAAACCGTGTATTCACCCGTGATCGAGTTGACCGCAAAAGCCCGCACCCCGTTCGAGACCCAGTTGATTGTCAATACCTGGGCCAAGGTGTGCGTGGATGCCGCTGAAAAGTTTCAACGAGCCAACCAGGGGCCCGCCCAGGAAGCGTTTGCCGAGCAAGCGAACGCCATGCTGACAACGCTCCATGACGCGGAACAGGAGTACGAGGAGTTTCGGAAGGAGCACAACCTCATCCATCTCCAGGCGCGTCTGGAAACCTTGGTGAAGGTCTTGACGAACTTTGATGACATCCGGGCGCAGTTGCAGCAAGAAAAGGAGCAATCCAAGGCTAGGGCGGCGGTGTTCGAGGCACAAAAACAGGCGGAAGACCCGAAGATCACCCTCGATTGGATCCCCTCGGAGGGGCTCCTCGCCACGCTGGGCGAGAAGCTCGGGACGACCGTGTCCGACGAGGCCGTCGGCCGTCAGGCGCTTAGCGTGGAACAGATCAACGATATCTATATTCGGGTGAGTGCCGAGTTGGCACTCGACCTCGCAATGCAATCCGGCGCCGAGGCCCAGTTGACACACCTGGAGCGATTGGTCGAGACCTACGACAAGGAACTGAGAGACGTTCAGGTGGAGTTGGCGCAGACGGAGACAGAAGACACACGGTTGGCCCGCAACGTCGAGATCCTCGAAGAGGCATACAAAGATGCTGCGTCAAAACGTGAATACGCCCAACTGGCCAGCAAGCTGGACCAGCCACCACTGCAACTACTTTCCGGTGGAACCGAATGGCGGGCGCCCCGGTTTCGGCGTGCGATCGCATTCGGCTTTGCTGCGGGCGCCTGGGGATTCCTGGCGGCGTCGTTCCTTTCCGTTTTCGTCCGGATGGTCCTGAAACCTGCCCTAAAGGCCTAGCCGTGGCGACACTGGACGAACGTTCATCCGCCAATCGCCGGCGGGAGGACCTTGCGCCACTACTGTTGTGCGCCGGTGTGGCAACCGCCCTCGCAGGGCTGCTGGCGGTCCCCCTTATCGCGTTTGCCGACTTCCCCGCCCTGCTTTTGCCCGCCATCCCAGCAGCGGTTGCGGCCGCTGTCACGCTCGTGTGGAATACCCAATTAGGCCTCTGTTTCGCCGCCTTTGCCATCGCCCCACTGGGGATCGTGCAACACGAGATTGCCGAAGTCACCCTCAACCTTCCCGAAGTGCTGATCCTGATACTCGTGGCCAAAGAGGCCATCCGGTTCATCGCCCAGGGGGAGAGGCCCGTCGACTTCTTGCCCGCCAAGACCCTCGCGTTTTACCTCGTCGCATCGATCGCCGCCATTGCAACGGGGCTCATGCGAGACAACGGCCTTGTCCCGGTGCTCCAGGACTTTCGCCAGTTCACCGAATACGTGATCCTGTACCTGCTCGTCCTCCATCGCGTATCCAGTCCCAAGCAGATGAGCGCAATCATGGCGTGTTACGTTTTCGGCTGTACGGCAATTGCCGTGCATGCCATTGTACAGCGCTTTACGGGCATGGGCATTCCCATCGAGCAGCTTGCCAGCGATGCGGTGCTTCACGGCGAGACCCGTAGCGGGTCGTTTTACGGCGCGACTCCGCTCGGTGGGCTCATGGTCCTGGCCGTGGGAGCGGGCATTTCGATGCTCCTGTTCTCTCGCTCTTATATCAAGAAGTCGGTATTCGCGGCCTGCATTGCCACTTGCCTCGTGGCCGCCGTCTTCTCTTATACACGCGCCTCGTGGCTGGCCATGGTGGTCTCATTTGCGGTCATCTTTCTCTCGGTCAAGAAAACACCGCTCATGGCCGCGGTCGCCATCGCAGTGGTGCTAAGCTTCGCCATCGTTCTGGGACCGATGGTGGTGAAGCGAATGCACACGCTCTCTTTCTCCAAAGCGGAGCGGTCGCTGCACCAGCGCGTCCAGTACTACACCACCGCCTGGTACATCTTCCGCGACTATCCCGTTCGGGGCCTCGGTTGGGGGTGCTATTACGAGGTGCAAAGCATCCTCGTGAACCGCCGCTACGTCCGCGTCCGCGATTTCTCCGAACAATTCGATGCGGAGAAAGGTACGGTCCACAGCGCCTACCTTCAACTCCTGGCGAAGGCCGGGCTTCTGGGGCTCGTCAGCTTCCTGATGTTTCTACTCACGTGGCTCCGCCGGGTGTGGCAAGAACGATTCGTAACAGACCGCGACGAACGTGTCCACAATCTGTTTATTGGGCTTGCCGGCGGACTCATCGGCTATCTGCTTCACAGCGGGCTTGAGAACTTCTTCCAATGGCCGGTGATGGCGCAGTCCTTCTGGTTGTTCATGGGCCTGGCGACGGTTATGGCCCACGGCCTGTTGAAGGCCGGCGGCCGCATCGAGCCCGCGCCGGCCCAACTTGAGACCGGGAAGGCCTGACCCGTGACGGCCGATCCCGCTCCGGACAAGCCGCTCCGCGTGGCGTTTTGCCACTACACGGCCGATGTCTGCGGCGGTTCAGACCGGTCCCTGTTCGACCTGGCCACCCACTTGCCCCGGGACCGATTTTGCGCGGCCATGATCCTCGATGGGGCCGACCCCATGGTGGAAGCCTACCGTGCCGCCGGCCTTGAGGTGGTTCCAGTGCGCTTCGTAGGCCCCCGGCGAGCGCCGGAATTGCGCAAGCAACTCCGATTCCTCTTGTCGTATTGGCCATCCGTCGTCCAAGTGGCCCGGGCGATCCGCCAGTTACGCGCCGAGGTCGTTCACGTCAACACGATCAACAACCTCCAGGGGCCCGTGGCGGCTTGGCTGGCCCGGCGCCCTTTGGTGTGGCACATCCGCGAACTCGGCAAAGGAACTTTGATAGACAAAGCCATGATTGGCCTGGTCCGCCGCTTGGCCACGCGGGTCGTGGCCGTCTCGCGTGCGGTGGGGGACACGCTGGTGTCTTGCGGCGACCGATTGCGGATCATTCCCAACGGTGTCGACGTTAGCGACTATGACTGTCCCGCGAATGGGGGCGCTTTTCGTGAGGAGTTGGGTCTCGCGGACGACCAGCCGCTGGTCACGACCGTCGGTCGGCTCGAGTACTGGAAAGGCCAACACGTGCTGGTCGAGGCGGTCCCGGCCGTGCTCGAGGCGTTTCCCGCCGCGCGTTTCGCCATCGTGGGTGGGGCAGCCGTGAACAAGCCCGAATACGGGCCGGGGCTCCAGGCCCGGTGCCGCGAGTTGGGCGTAGCGGATAACGTAGTGTTTACGGGACCGCGAAATGACATTCCCATCATCCTCAATGTCTCCGACGTGCTCGTCTTGCCAACCTGCACCGCCGAGCCGTTCGGCCGAACCGTAGTGGAGGCCATGGCGGCGGGGTGTCCCGTGGTGGCCACGGCGGCTGGGGGACCCCTGGAGACGGTCCTCAATGGGGAAACGGGCTGGCTCGTTCCGCCGGATGATGCCGGCGCGTTGGCGGAGCGGGTTCGTCACGTGCTGGCGCACCCAGACGAGGCCCGCCGAATGGGCGAGGCGGGGCGTCGCCGCGCGCGGGAATGCTACTCCCTCGAGCGGCTCGTGCGGGACATGGCGGCGCTGTTTGAAGAGGTCGCCGCCGGACAAGCCCCTGGGGAATCGAAGGGAGACACCGCAGATGGCGTCGCAGCACAGCAATAGCGCCAAGGTACCGGTCAAACTGCCGCGCCGTAAATGGGGCAATCGGGTGTTGCGCGCGGGAACGTTCCTACTGGCGAGACTACCTCTCGGCCGGCGTCCGGCGTCGCCCAAGCGGGTCCTCGTCATTCGGCTGGGCAACGTCGGCGACATCATCGTCGCGCTGCCGGTCTTCCTTGCCCTGAGGAAGCTCTATCCTGACGCTCACTTCACCCTGCTGACCTCGCCCACCCGGCGCGGCGCGCCCGGCGCTGCCGAGGTGCTGGCTAACGCTTCGGTCTTCGACGAAAAGATTATTTACTACGAAGACGAGTCGGGCCGGCCGCGTTTTCTGCTGGAGCTTGCGGCTAAACTGCGGGCCCTCGAGATCGACCTGGCCGTGATGCTGCCGGGTCCCCGCGCGGAGTTGCGGAACTTGGCCAAACATCTGGCCATGATGGTGGCGGTGGGCGTGCGGCGGACGGCCGGGTTTCGGCTCGTCGAGGGTCCCGAACTTACGGTACCCACCACCGACACGCTGCTGAAGGCGCTCGAGCCGCTGGGGCCGGTGGCGATGGTGCCCGTGCCTTGGCTGGTGCCCAGCGAAGCCGACCGGGGGCGCGTGGCGGAATGGCTTGCTGCCGCGCCGGCCGGACCGATCGTTGCCATGCAGTGCGGCGCCAAACGGCCGATCAATCGTTGGCCCCGCGAACGGTTTGTCGCCGTGGGACGCCACCTGATAGAGGACCGGAGCGCCTGGGTCGTGCTGACCGGCAGTGCGGGGGAGGCGGAGGCCAACGCGGCCGTGGCCCGCGTGCTCGGCGAACGGTGCCTTGACCTGTCCGGGCAGACCACCGTCTCGGAACTGGCGGCCCTCATGGAACGCTGCCGCCTGGTGGTCAGCAACGACACTGGGGTCATGCACGTGGCAGCCGCCGTGGGGACACCGGTGGTTGCCATCTTCAGCGGCCGGGACTACCCGAACCTATGGCATCCCTACGGCGACTGCCATGTCGTGTTGCGCAAACAAATGGACTGCAGCCCGTGCCATGCTCAGCGGTGCCCCCTTTATCCCGTTCCCGAGTGTCTGTGCCGCATTACCATAGACGAAGTCGTTCAGGCCGTGGACGAGTTGCTGAAAGCACGATAAATGTGACGGGCGCGTGCATTTGTGGCGCACGCGGTTTGACACGACGTTTCTATGCGTGGTAGAATTGTCATTCGCTGGTGAAGCGTTTTGGGCGCGTGTTTGTACTCCTGCGGGCGACCCCTTTTGCCTAGGCGCGTCGCGCAACCGGCGCGAAAAATCCGAGAATCATAGAGGGGAGGTTGAGACTGCGTGTCAAAAATTCGTGTGAAACCCGATGAGTCCTTCGAGAAAGCCCTGCGGCGTTTCAAAAAGAAGTGTAACAAAGAAGGTATTATGCAGCGGCTGAAGGAAATGCGGCATTACGAAAAGCCTAGCGAAAGGCGTCGGCGCAAGCTTGCAAAGGCCATTGCCCGACAGGCTGCGGAGCAAAAAAGCCCGCGATAGAACCTCTCCAAATCCGATTCTTGCAGGGTTGTTTCAGCAGCCCTGCTTTCTCTTTATGTTATGATGCGGCCAGTATTGCAAAGTTGCATTCAAATGGCTGCAAATCCGTGCAACGGCGAGGTCGGCCGTTCGTCTGATCCAGGCACACACGGACCTGTTTAGTGCCCATCGTGCCGAACAAATGAGGAAAGAGGACGCGCAATGAGCATCGTACTTGGTTTGGATGTGGGGACAAGCGGCGCCAAAGGACTCGCAATAGATGAAACGGGTGTTGTTGTTGCTTCCGCTCTGGCCGAGTATCCGCTGTTGAGCCCCAAACCCAATTGGGCCGAGCAGGACCCTGCCGAATGGAAACGTGCCGCTCTCGAGGTGCTGGCCCAGTTGGCCCATGCGCCCGGCGTGAACGTCGCCGATATCAAAGGGTTGGGATTGACCGGTCAGATGCACGGCGCGGTCTTCCTCGATGCCAACGACGCGGTGCTGCGCCACGCTATTCTCTGGTGCGATCAGCGCACCGCGAAGCAGTGCGACGAGATCACATCGAAGGTTGGTGCCGAGAAGCTCATCGACATGGTCTGCAATCCGGCGCTGACCGGTTTTACCGCACCGAAGATTCTCTGGCTACGCGAGAACGAGCCCGAGGTCTACGAGAAGGTCAGGAAAGTGCTCCTGCCCAAGGATTACGTGCGCTTCGTACTCACAGGCGAGTTCGCCACCGATGTCGCCGACGCCTCCGGCACACTCCTGTTCGATGTCAAAAACCGCACCTGGCACAACGAGCTGCTCTCTATACTGGACATCCCGGGGGACTTCATGCCCAGGGCCTACGAGGGCCCGGACGTGACTGGCATCCTGACCGCCGAAGCTGCCGGGGCCACCGGCTTGCCGGCCGGTATCCCTGTCGTTGCGGGCGGCGGCGATCAGGCGGCCGGTGGCGTGGGCTGCGGTATCGTGCGCAGCGGCGTCCTCTCCTCGACCGTCGGCACCAGCGGCGTCGTGTTCGCCTTTGCCAACCAGGTCAGCATCGACCCCCAGGGCCGCGTGCACACCTTCTGCCACTCCGTGCCGGGCAAGTGGCACGTCATGGGCGTGATGCTCAGCGCGGGCGGGTCGCTGCGGTGGTTCCGCGACGCACTGTGCCAGGACGAAAAGGCCGTTGCGGCCGAAACCGGCGCCGATCCTTACGAGTACATCATCGCCGACGCCGATACCGTGCCCCTGGGTTCAGAGGGGCTGATTTTCCTGCCATATCTCACCGGCGAGCGGACACCTCACAAAGACCCCTTCGCCAAGGGTGCGTTCGTCGGTCTTTCCCTGCGGCACACCCGCGCACACATGGCCCGGGCCGTGCTCGAGGGCGTGGCGTTCGGCATGCGCGACAGCCTCGAGATCATCCGCGAGATGGGCGTGCCCATCGACCAGGTGCGGGCCTCGGGTGGTGGCGCACGCAGCGCTATCTGGCGCCGGATTCAGGCGGACGTGAATAAGGCGCCCTTGGTCACGATCAACGTCGACGAAGGCCCGGCGTATGGCGCGGCACTGCTGGCCACCGTCGCCACCGGCGTGTATGGCTCCGTCCAAGAGGCCTGCGATGCTACGATCCGTGTCGTGGATACCTGCGCGCCGGCCCCGGCCCGGTCCAAAAAGTACGACCAGTGGTTTGCCGAGTACCGGCAGGCATATCAGGCCCTCGCGCCGGGTTTCAAGCGTTGCGCGAAACTGTTGGAAGGCGCCCCTTTCGACTGAACGAATCGCTCCGCTCGATTTAGGTGTTAGGGCGTTCCCGACCAAAGCCGGCGTCGGGCTTGCACAGCATATGACGGGGTCAACAGCTAAAGGCAGTCGCGTTCGAATAGGCAACATCGCCCTTGCAGCGCTGCTGGTGGTGTGGGTCGTGGTAGCACTGCGTAACGCGTGGCTGTGCGACGATGCCTATATCACGTTTCGCACTCTCGACAATTGGCTTGGCGGATATGGGTTGCGTTGGAACGTGGCGGAACGCGTGCAGACCTACACGCACCCGTTATGGTTGCTTGTGCTCGCTCTGTTCCTTGGGGTGACCGGGGAACTGTACTGCACCGTGATCGCAGTCTCCATTGCGCTCTCGCTCGTCGCGGTGGTTCTGATGTCAATCCTTGTGGCCAAGACACGGACCGCTGGTGTGGCCGCGGTCTCGATGCTGGGGCTTTCCAAGGCCTTCATGGACTACTCGACCTCGGGACTCGAAAACCCGTTGTCGTATGTGTTGCTGGTACTGTTCTTGCTCGCCTACCTGAAGGCGCAGCCCACCCGGCGGACGTTGTTCCTGCTATCCTTGATTGCGGCATTGGGCATCCTCAACCGCATGGACGCCGTCCTCCTGTACGGGCCTGCTCTGGCCGTTGCGTGGTGGCGGGTCCGTTCATGGCGAAGTGTGGGTGTGGTGTGCCTTGGTTTTTTGCCGTTTGTGTTATGGGAGGGCTTTTCGCTGTTTTACTATGGCAGCCCGTTTCCCAACACGGCCTATGCGAAGCTCTTCCAGGTCCGCATCGGCTCATTCCGGCTGGCGAAGCGCGGCGTGCTTTATCTGTGGAATTCGGCCCGAGTGGACCCTATCACACTATTGACAATTCTGTGCGCCGTGGCATATCCGCTGCTGGCACGGAATAGGAAGCTCGTACCCATCGCCCTGGGCATAATGCTGTACCTGGCCTACGTGGTGAGAGTTGGGGGCGATTACATGAGCGGGCGGTTCCTGGCCTTGCCCTTTTGCTGCGCAGCGGCGGGTTTGGTAAGCTGCGAATCGATGTTTCGGACGTGGCGGCCGGCGGCCTTGATGGCCGTCGTGCTCGTTGCCGGTTTCACCAGCCCCTTTCCGACGGTGTTGACAGGTGCGGACTATGGGCATCAGGCGGCTTGGGTGGTGCGACCGCACATGTTCCGCGAACTCTTCATGGATGAGCGGGGCGTTTACTATCCCTACACGGGGTTGCTGAAAGGATGGGGCCGGGCCGATTGGCCCCTCGAGGCCTGGGTGGAACCGGATGTACAGTGGTGTAAAGCGGAACCGTATGTGGTTACCGCGACGCGTGTCGGCTTGGTGGGGTATTTGGGTGGCGCCGGTCTGCATGTGGTGGACCGGTTGGCCCTCGGGGACCCGCTACTGGCGCGGCTGCCTTCACGGCGTGTGGACGAGGGCGCTTTTTGGATAACCGGGCACTTCGCACGTGTCGTGCCCGAGGGATACATCGAGACACTCGCCACCGGCGAGAATCGGATTGCCGATAAGCGGCTGATGCAGTTCTACGACCGGATTGCCCTGATTACGCGCGGGCCGCTTTGCGATTGGGAGCGCTTGGAGGCCATCGCCAACCTGAACCTGGGCCGCTATAACCACCTCATTGATGAGGAGGCCTACTATCGGTGCGAGGGCGTGCGTGAGGACACGATCACGGAGTACCCGATGCGCAAAGTGCCATAGAACAGGACCTTAATAGGACCGTTTTGGACACCTTCTTCGAAAACACCGTTACCGAGGCATTCGAGCGGTTCCGGCTGGACGTCTACCTCGCCGAAGTCATCGAGGACGCCACCCGGTCGTTCGTCAAGAAACTCGTCAAAGACCGCCGTGTGACCGTCAACGGCCGCGTCTGCACGCGGCCGGGCCGCGCGATGAGTGTCGGCGACCAGGTTACCGTCGAAATCCCGCCTCAGCCCGAGACCACGGCCTCGCCGGAGGACATCCCCCTCGAGATTCTGTATCAGGACGAGGATATCGTCGTGGTCAACAAACCTTCCGGGCTCATCGTCCATCCCGCGCCGGGCCATCCTACGGGCACGCTCGTCAACGCCATTCTGCACCACTGTCCGGACTTCCAGCGACCTGGCGTCGACCCACTCCGCCCCGGTATAGTCCATCGGCTTGACAGATTTTCCTCCGGCGTCCTCGTCGTGGCCAAAACGCCCCGGGCCTTCACCGGTCTCTCGCGACAGGCCCGTGAACACACCTTCGACCGGCGGTATCTTGCGTTGGTCCGCGGCGAGTTCGAGGAGGACCGCGGGCGGGTCAGCGCGGCCATCGGCCGCAGCCTGAGCGACCGTAAGCGCATGTCGGTCACAGGCGTCTGGGGCCGCGACGCCGTCACCAATTTCGAGGTGCTCGAACGGTTTCGCGTCGCTTCGCTTATAGCCCTACGCCCCGAGACCGGCCGCACACACCAAATCCGCGTCCATTTGCGCTTCGCCGGCCGACCCGTCCTCGGCGATCGGGTCTACGGCGTTGCCGACTTCGCCTCGTGGGGGATTCCCCAGGACCTCCGCGCGGCCCTCGAGAACCTCGATGGCCAGGCCCTCCACGCCGAACGCCTCGGCATCGACCACCCCGCCACCGGCGACCACATGGCCTTCACCGCGCCTCCGCCCGAGGACTTCCGCGCCGCCCTTCAAGCCCTACGCCACTTTGCCGCCGACCGGTCGCCCCACCGCGGCGCCTGACCACAAGCGGCACCAGCCCTCTTGCCCTGCGCGCCGCCTCGTTGACGTGTGCCACGCGGTGACCCATTAACGCGGCAACTTCCAGTATACTACATTCCTACCGCCTCGCGGCATTAAGCCCGTGGGATACTGCGCCTCGCAGTGACTACGATGGGATGCGTCCGACACCCTCATCACTCTTGGACGTTGTGCGCCCAGCTTGTTTAGGTACTACCCCAACGGTAGCGCGCATTGCACAAGCTTTTGTGCCCCGCTCAATGCTTTTGGCTTCACGGGCGCCGGTCCGACTATCGGAGGAACACTGTCCCAAGACAGGTTATGGTTGTAATCGAAATCGGTGGCGCAGAGCGTGCCGCATCAATGCCGGGTCGAATTCTCTCTGCACGTCATCGCGGTTATCTCGCCCTAGTCGTGTCCACGTGGTGATGCTGTCTGGGGTGGAGTCGACATCAAAGCCATTCGGCAAGGAAATGCCCATCAGATTCGTGATCAAAAAGCGATCATGAAAATCGTCCCAGATAAAAACCTCAAGGGGGAATGAAAACCCCGGCAAGTGAGCCCCCAATCCCTCTTGGAAGCGTTTCTCCCAATCAACATCACTAATAATCTCCCTCCCGGGTCCGGACCCGAAATAGCACACACGGTGGATCTCGACCAGAGGTGTGACAACAGGTCTGTTGCAGCGGGCAAGCAGATGGAAGAACTCCTGATATTGGGGCTTGGTCGGGTCCAGGTGCGGATCGATGAACATCAGAGAATTCGCGTGTCGCAGCACAAGGTTCAGACGCAACAAGTAATCCTCTGTAGTCCGGCGTAGGCGCAGCGATGGACTTCTTGCAGACCACCAGGCGTGTGACGTGAGTTTCTCCATGCTGGCCGCACGGGATTCCGAACTAAACGCCTCCTTGGTGGTGGGGGAGGTGATCACGCATTTCAGCGGGTCTCGTGCATGCGAGGCGAGGGCCTCTTGACACCACGCCACATCGTTGCTCGGTACCGTAGAGCCGCAAGAGGCCACTTGGCGAAGGCGCCCCTGCGTTTGCAGCTTCTTGAGCAACTCCTTCGCCGTTGGCGATAAGTTATCCCGAACGGCCAGCAAAGACTGATACCACTCGCCGTCGTGGAGATTCCTAACAAGGACCTCTTGGAGCAACGGTTCCTTCAGCATTTGCAGGTAGACCGGTCCTGTCGCCGGCTCTGAATAGGAGGTCTCCTCGAACACAGATGGTGTTATCGCCACCTCACCCAGCATCAGAGCGTCTCCTGAAGGGCTTCTTCAAAAAACCCCCCCGGCCACGCTTTCACGAGTTCGCCGCGCTCGTTGAGGGGCATCTCTCGGATGATGGTTTTGCCATCGACGACTTCGACAAGTAGCACAGCAACCTGGTCAGGGGTAACTGGAGGGAAACTTGATGGCAACCTGTCTTGGGAGGTTTCCCGCATGCGCCGCATGATTCGTAGAACGAGGTGTTCACTATGGGTCTCCAGCAAGAAGGTCCGGTGGCTGCCGCTCTCCCCGAGGGCTTCCCTTAGGAACACGTCACCCAAGCTGACTTGGATCGCCGGGTGAACATGCAACTCTGGTTGTTCGACGACGAAGATGCTGCAGTTAGGCTCCACGGCGCCGACGACAACCGGCAGCGTTTGGGAGACGCCCACGCCGATATCCTGGGCTTCGACATCGATATTGTTTTTCTCGTCGTGAAGTATAATCACTGGAGATCTTGGCACGGATTCGAGCGGCTCGACCACACGCTTCGCCAGATAGGCGGCGTCCTTCTCCTCGTATCGGGCAGCCAGAAGCTGCAGTTCCTCCATGATTTCCCCCTTAGCATCGATCTGAATGTGGTCCTCTCGGCGGATGGTGTACCCCAAGTCCAGCACATCCTTCATGTAATCGCTGCATTGCTCGACCAGTGAAGGCCCAGTCTCGGGCTTAACCGCGCTCCTCAAGAGAGCATCCCACGCCGCCAGCCCGGTGGCCCAGCGCGACGGCTCCAGAGGAGGAGGAGAAGGCGTGTAGGCGCGGCTCGGAATCTCCCTGAGCGGCCCAAGATAACGGAGTTGCTTGAGTTCCCGTCGAATCGACTCTCCGGCCCCCGAAAGGAATTGGCTGAAGACCGAATCCATCTCGTCGCCAACGCTCAGACCGAGACTCCTTCCCCATTCCGGGATGACGGATCTCACAATCGGTAGGGGAGGTTCTTCTTTTGCTAGCGTCAACGCCTGTCTTGGTGATTCCCGTTCCAGTGTCTTTACTTTCGCCCGGAGCATGTCCCGGATTTTCTTTTGCTGTTCGGCGGTCCCGCTCTCATAAATGATTTTCATTCTTTGCACAATGCCGGCATAGTCTTTGGCCATCTTCTCCATGATCATCTGGCCATATTCGTTTTCCCCCTTCTCTGCTTCGATGAAGAACGGATGATTGAAGTTGATTGCAAGGCGCGCATCACGGGTCGGGCCCGCCTTCTCAATGCAGCCGAACGTCTCTCCGTTAAAGAACACTTCGTAGGCCGCGGTAAAGGCCTGCTTGCGCTGCCCATCCCAGCCGGTCGAGACTCTAACGGCCAAGTCCTGGAAATGCAGCCATTCTGTCACGATAGGGACGCCCTCCATGAAAAAAAGTCTTTCGTAGACATCGGAATAGAAGAGGTCAGGGAGCAAGTATGGAAAGACTTCCGGCGAGCCAGAGAAGTGGAGGGTAATGGAGATTCTTCTGTTCAGCTCATGTTTGTGCACCAGCGCCTCGAACCCACCCAGGTCCATGGTATCGCCGCCGTGAATGGTCCGGTAGACGTCTGGGTTGCGGTGATCGAGCACTTCCCCGGCGTATTGCATCGCCTGCAACACTGTGGACTTGCCGGAGCTGTTTGCGCCAAATAGCAGCGTGATCGGCCGCAACGGGACTGTCACCGGGTCCCCGAAGGACTTGAAGTTCTCGATGGTGATGGCCGTCAGGCCGCTTCTGGTTTGTTTCTGGTGTTCTCTAGCCACGGCGCGAAAGCTCCTTTCTCTTCAGTGGCGTAACGCCTTTCCCCGCTTGAGGGCCTTGATCTGAGTGCCCGTGAGCGTACTGAGCGGGTTCAATAAATAACGCAATCCGCGTGCCAACCTCCGGGCTCCTAAAGCCCTGCTACCCGACAGAATTGCGGTTAGCCCGCGTCAAGGCCATAGCGCTTGAGCCAATTTGTCAAGGTCTGATAGCTGGGCAACCCCACGAGACGTGCCGCCTTTGTCTTGTTACCGCCCGCCTGTTCGATGGCTCGGCTCAGGTAGTGTCGAGCGACTTCAGTGATGATCTCCTGTAGATTCAGGCTTTCTCCCAAAGGCCGCCCCAACACATCCGCCGAGTTTTTTCGGGGAATGGGCAAGATCGCTTCCTGAGCGTCCCGTACATCGATTACAGGGCCGGCTGACCAAACAGCGGCACGCTGTAGCGTGTTCATGAGTTCTCGTACGTTCCCAGGCCACGGATGCCGAAGCAGAAGGTTCTTTGCGGAAGCAGAAATCTTCTTGTGTTCATAACCCGGTTGAGTTTCAGCTTCGCTGTTTATCTGCGCCATGAGAGCGTCGATCAGCAATCCAAGATCGCCTTCCCGTTCCCTCAATGGGGGCACATGCAACACGGCCACCGCGATCCGATGGAACAGGTCCTCCCTGAATCGATTCTCGGCCACATCCTCCGGTAGGTTTCTGTTTGTAGCCGCAATCAGTCGGAAGTTCACATCCCTTGGCTTCGTTGAACCCACGCGTACGACCTGCTTCTCTTGGAGCACGCGAAGGAGCTTTACCTGCGCGGATTGAGGGAGTTCGCCTACCTCGTCGAGAAACAGCGTGCCTCCCGAAGCATCTTCAATGTAGCCGGGCCTTGCCGCGGTCGCCCCTGTAAACGCTCCCTTGTCGTGCCCGAAGAGCTCGGCCTCTACGAGTTCCTTCGGAATGGCGCCGCAGTTGACAGCCACAAACCGCCCATCCTTCGCGGCACTCGACTTGTGTATGGCCCGCGCCAGCAATTCCTTGCCCGTACCAGATTCGCCAAGAATAAGAACCGGTATGTGCCGGGGCGCGACCCGACGCGCTTTGGCAATGAGACGCTTCATGGGGACGCACCGGTGGACGATGTCTTCAAACTCGGGTGCGTTAGGCGACAACCCTTGCGAGAGACGCACAAGGTCCTCATCGGGCTTTCGCAGGAGGTCTGGGATGTAATCCACCGAGATATCGAAAGGAACGGAGGCAATGCGGATGCCGTGGTCACGCGAGGACTCGATGAGTGTCGCAGGGAATCTTGTCTTCGAGACGATTATCCATACCGCTGCCATTGCGGGCGTTCCGGGACTCAGATGAAAAACGAGTTCGTAGTCATCCCCGTGCTTTGCCAGGAAACCTTCCAAGGTGCGCACTACGGTCTCGTATATCTCGCCGAAGTTCGTCGGGCTGGTTAGCCGTGCTTCGCTAACGTCTATTGCGGCGCTGCACCGTTCTCGCAGCCATTCCACATATCTCTTGGTCGTGCCGCCTTCGTGATCGGAGAGGAGCACAACCCTGTCGTAATGGTCCGGAGGGACAGCCTGGCCGATAGGGCCGAGTTCCCCCTCCTCGTGTTTTCGAGAGGCCTCGAGGTCGGCCATTCCAACCCATGCGAAAAGAGCCTTGTCCATGGACAGCAGTGTACAAAAGTCCTTGTGCAAAAACAAGGCTCGTGGTACCCTCAAGCGCTAGCTTGAGGGTGTCTTAAGGTGCTGCGACTACAGACCTTACATCCTCAAACGAGTTTGAGGGTGCCACGCATCCCCATTTTGTATTCTGTTGCCCTTTTTGCGTTGAGCTGTACTTAGCCCCATTTTATCAAGTCGCGGCCAGGCCCAGGAAGAGCACGGAGGCGGAAAACTGCATTGTGAATGGTTTTATTGCCTATATACTTCCCGTCTGTGACCAACCCGGACTATGACAATCACCATTTCTTCTTTTCGAATCTGGTATACGATGCGGTAGTTCCCGACGCGGACACGCATCAATCCTTTTTCCCCTGCTTTTGAGCGGCTTGGCGTCCTTGGGCTTCGGAGTTTGGGCAAGGGCGCGAATTCGCTCGTCAATTCGTTTCCCAAGAGCCGTATCGAGCCTTGCAAAAGTCGTAAGCGTTCACGGACACATTTCATATTTTTCTTAGCGAAAGTACGCTCAAGAGGCCATTCTACCGCGGATTGCGCGGATTGAATGGCAATCGAAGACAAAAATCCGCGTGTATCCGCGTAGATCCGCGGTTTCAAAGGCTTGTTTTTGTGTACACAGTACGAAATACCCCCGTGAACGGTTACCAAGAGTCTTTTTTGCTGAGGGCGTGATCTGTATATGATAGGTCATGCCAAACCTAGGTCTTTGCGTGCCTCCTCGTACGGCATGGGAACTTCGTGAGGATCATCGAGTATACGTTCCGCGGCCTCAACATCAACACGGTCCTCGAACGCCTCGATGGCCTCATCAGGCACGAGAATAATAACTTCGGCTTCTACGGGCGGGATCTCGGCAGGCACCTCGATCCTGTGGTCCTCGCCAATGATGGTTTTCAATCTATAAGCTTGCATCTCGATTCCTCCGGAATTGCCTGCGCGATATGACAGGCTGGCTCACCATTGTTGCCCACGGAACAGCCGATAGTCAACGTTTCTTGTCCGTGGTTCATTAAACCTTCAACGCCGCCGGACATGCTGGCAGGGCTACGAGCATCGACCACCCTGCCACCGGCGACCACATGGCTTTCACCGAGCCCCCGCCCGAGGACTTCCGCGCCGCCCTTCAGGCCCTACGCCACTTTGCCGCGAGCCCCTGAGGGATATGGAGATGTAGAGAGATGGGGGGATATCTCCCTATCTGGCAAACATCGCCACATCCCCCTGCTAGCGATACGGGCGGATGAGAATCTGGGATGCTTTCAGGTTGAGCACAAATCCGCGTCTTGGAAGTGTGATTATCCACTCGACGGGGGAGGGCGAGACTCCTGTCGAGCCGTCGGGTCGGGTGCGGCTCGACAGGAGTCTAGCCCTCCCCC
>Ga0315541_1001213_pt1 | contig 24758 bp, 21 predicted proteins | sample SalMarSW160190MG_FD_203095 | JGI IMG/M metagenome (GOLD analysis project Ga0315541, IMG submission 203095) | Salt marsh sediment microbial communities from the Plum Island Ecosystem LTER, Massachusetts, United States - Salt Marsh Sediment SW1601-190 ...
TTATCCCGTAGACTATCTTTTCTGTATCAACGATCTTTTCTACATATTTTCTGCACTTATTTATCTTGGCTATTGCTTTGGGATGAATCCTTACGGCAGCCTTTGCGAAAGCCACTTCTTCGGCCTGTTCTAAAGTCAGATTCTCTCCGTCAATCGATACTGTCTTCATTTGTTGTTTCCTCTGTTTTCAAAATTCCCTGACGCGAGACCAGTCTCGCTACTCCAACAAAATCCTCTTCTTCGTCACGGACAAGGTGTCCGTTACCAGCGTGAACCGCAAGCGAACTGTTATCCGCCGCTGCCGGGTCTGCCCGTTCGGGTGCGCCTCACTTATTCGGCATCCCTGTTCGAAGATAATATATCATTGGGGGCCCGATCAGTATTAGTCCGATGCCTGTATACCCTCCCGCGAAACCGTTAAAGTACCTTCCCGTGGCAATTATTGCGACCGTATGCGCAAAACCATTCAAAATCATAATGCCGGCGTAAACCACGCTCATATAATAGGCCCAGGGTTTATCATTCAGGACAAAATAGAAAAAAACAACCGGAATACAGAAAAGCACCCAGTTTGTTACCAGGAACCATCCTAACCCAAAGACAGCATCTATCAGAAAGAATCTTCCCCATGTCTCTTCGAAAATATGACCTACATGTCCAACCAACATTAACAGGTAGAAAAAGGTGACCTTGTTCTTGATCATGAGACTTCCTCATTCTTCACCGGCGCCTCGTCCTTGACGCTCTTTGTGGTAACAGACAAGGTGTCCGTTACCAACGTAAGGAATTTTAAAAATTCGCAAAAGCAAGCTTTTGCACTCCAAAAAACACTTTTTCAACAGTTCCTTCAACCCCTGCCCCAACGAAAAAAAACTATTTCTGCAAATTAAGCACCACCATCTTTATATCCGTCATCTCCTCGATGGCAAATTTTAAACCTTCCCTGCCTGTGCCCGATTCTTTGACGCCACCGTAAGGCATTTGATCTGCCCTGTAAGTGGGAACATCGTTTACGATCACCCCACCAACCTTTATCCCCTTCACTGCCTGAAACGCTTTCTCGATATCTGAGGTGTAAACGCCGGCCTGCAGACCATAAATCGAATCGTCTACCATGCGAACGGCATCGGAGAAATCGTCAAAAGGAACAAAACAGACCACCGGCGCGAATATCTCAATCGCCATCACTTTCATATCCGGCTTCACGTTGGTCAGAACCGTGGGATGATAGAAATTCTTTTCTCTTTTTCCGCCGATCAAGATTTTTGCACCACCCTGTACTGCTTCGTTGACCCAACTCTCGGTTCTTATGGCATCGTCCTCTGTGATCATGGGCCCCACGTCTGTTTCCGGATCCACAGGGTCGCCCAATTTCAATTTCTTCGTGCTTTCCAGAAATCTATGAGTGAACTCATCAAACAGTTTTTTATGGATATAAATTCTCTGAATGGAGATACAAACCTGACCGGCATATGCGAAACTCCCTCCCACACAGCGCGGTATCGCTAAGCCCAGATCAGCCGTCTCGTCGATAATGCAGGCGGAGTTCGATCCTAATTCTAAGGTAACCTTCTTCAGACCGGATTTCGCTTTAATATCTCTCCCCACCGGAGGACTGCCGGTGAAGGTGATCATGGAGAGTCGTTCATCCGTTACCAGCCAATTGCCGACCGTTGCTCCGGAGCCTATGAGTATATTCAGAGCGCCATCCGGAAGGCCAGCATCCATCAGTATCTCACCCAATCTCAGGGAAGTCAGGGGAGTCATGGAGGCTGGTTTCAAAACCACAGAACATCCAGCAGCGATGGCCGGGGCAAGCTTATGCGCAACCAGATTTAAAGGATAATTGAAAGGGGTAATCGCACCGACTATTCCCACAGGAACGCGAAGATAGAACCCTACTCTTTTTTCTCCGCCAATGGCAGCATCCATGGGGACGGTTTCACCGTGAATCGACTTTGCCTCCTCTGAAGCAAACTTGAAGGTCTGAACACTTCTTTCCACCTCGGCTTTGGCATGCTTCCAGGCTTTGCCAGCTTCGGTGGCGATTATCCTGGTGATCTCATCCTTATTTTTTTCTATGCTCTCAGACGTCCTCTCTAAGATCTTTGACCTTTGATAAGCAGGCAGATTAGACAGCAGAGAAAAACCATCCTGAGCTGCTTTTATGGCTTTCTCGAAGATTTCCCTATCAACCACCGGCACTGATCCAATCACCTCGCCGTTGAACTTGTTGGTCACTTCCAGGAATTGTTTTCCTTCTATCCATTTCCCTCCGATCAGGGTCTTATATTTGTGTGGCATGGTATCCTCGCTTTTCCGCCAGAGGCGGATCTGTCTATGACAGACAAATAATGGTTAAACAAATTTTCCACAATATAATTCGAGAAGACCCCCTGGTCAAGGAGCAAATAAGGCACGGTTGCGTCCACTTATGTGGTATGGTTAGTTTCGCCAAGGTTCATTCTGGGCTTGGGGTCATTTCCCAGCAGGAAGGCAGACCTTCACGGTTTGCCGCCAAGCCGTAAAGGCTCGGCTACGCGATCAAATAATGTGTGGAAAATCAATAAGTCACAACCCTCACCACAAGATAACAAAATCAATCAAACAAGAAATTCGAAAAAAACTTATTCTTACCTCGGTTCTTAAACCCCGGGGTATCAACCACACACCTAAAATCTCGCCAGTACCAATAACTTGGGACGCATCCATAAGACAGAGATGGGTCGGCCAAGTCTTTCCGCATGCAATCCGACTTATCAGGTTTCAGTATCATCTATTTTGTGATTCTATCCCCCAGGAGAATGAAAAACTGAGCTTATGAGACCCCTGCAGAACCGGATGGTTCAGGTAGGCATAATCCGCGGTCATTCTCTCAAAATCAAATCCAACTCCAAAAGCATAGCGGGCGGGTGAGGTTTGAATGCCGAATCTTACGGGAAGATTCTTGATAAGCTCCACTTCTTGACCGAAATGAAGTTGCCCTTTGTTCCTTTCATCATAAGAAAAATCAAGAGCCAAAGTCACTTCTTCAAAGGCGAACACTGAAACGCCGGATGATAAGATGGTTGGTATGTCATCAGAATTGTCCAGAAGCTCCGGTTGATTGAAATTCTTAACCACCGCTCCTATTTGAACATTGTCACGAATTCTGGCCACCGCTCCAAAATCCATTCCCAGAGCCGAAAGAGCCTTGTAGGTTTCCGAGAAAGACACCCGCATGTATTTGGAACTCAGACCAAGCGACAGATAATCCTTCAACCGGTATCCAAGTGCAAAGGTCAAAACCATCTCCTGATAATAATTCGCTTTCCCGAAAACATAAGTCCCCGCGCCGAGAGAAAAGGATTTAAGAGGATAGACCAAATACAACTCTTTTTCCGAAAGCTCGTCTAACTCAAAAAGCCGGGAAAGGCTGGCTTGAAATCCTGTTTGATTGAAAAATCCTAACCCTGCTGGGTTTGAAGAGATAACCGAGGCTTCGTCTGCCAAAGCCACAGTCGCATAACCCAGGCTTAAGGTTTTGGCACTTGAGCCGCAATCGTCAAATGCCGCCATGGTGGGAATGGAATGAAGAGAGAGAATCAAGAAAAAGAAAAAAAACTTCCTCATGTCACCTGTCTGCAGTGCGAACTTGGAGTGCAGAGTTTCAGCTTTGCCTTAAGATGTTTTCCTATAGCCTTAATGCACCTTCGAAAAACCCGATTGTCGATCGGAATTAACCTCCGTTGCGAGAACCCACCATGCTAAAATCCATTTGATTGGTCTCCAAGAGTTTTATGGTCTTAAACGATCTTCGATGAATCTTGCAGGGACCGAATTCTTTCAAAGCATCCAGATGCGATTTGGTGCAATAACCTTTATTGTCGGCAAAACAAAATTGCGGATATTTTTCATGGTACTTGTGCATGATTTTGTCCCGGGTGACCTTCGCCACGATAGAGGCAGAAGCTATGGAGATACTCTTGGAATCTCCTTTGACGATGGGCATCTGAGGAAAGGGCAAGTTGGGTATCCTTTGATTTCCGTCCACCAACACGAATTGCGGGGATATTTTCAGTTTTTTCACCGCCTCCCACATGGCCCTCAGGGAGGCATTAAGTATGTTCATCCTGTCAATGGCCCTTTCACGAACTATTCCGATTTCCACCCCAATGGCCTGATCCATGATCTGCTCAAAGAGGTTTTCTCTTTTCATCCTGGTCAGCTTCTTGGAATCATCCACCCCCGGCAAGACAATATCTTTGGGTAAGATCACGCAAGCCGCCACCACCGGCCCGGCCAGGGGCCCTCTGCCGACCTCATCCACTCCGGCCAACATCTCCCAACCCTCTCCCCACAGCTTTCTCTCGTAAACAAGCATGTCTTCAGATGATTGAGCCATACGAGCCGAATCCTTTTCGCATTATGCAAGAATTTTGCAGCCGAATTATAAAGAAAAGAATCCTGTTTGTAAAGATGTTTACAGAAAAAACCGTAAACAGCGGGAGGTTTTTTGAAAAGGTCAATCTTAGGAGCAGAAGAAAAGGTTTCAGGCTTCGGGCTACGGCGGAAAGCTGCCGGCTGCAAGGCAAGTGCTGCCACGCAGAATGAAAGGTCACTTTTCTGCCTGAAAAAGGGCTGGGGCAGGGGTTTGACCCCTGCCCCAGCGGAAAGAATACGGAACGGACACCTTGTGTGTTACCTTACGTTAGCATTGCCAGGCGCAAAATCTCAGTGCCGAACTATGGTTCCCTTTTCTCTTCCTTTTTCTTTTCCTTGATGCGAGCTGATTTTCCTTTGGCTCCTCTTAAGTAGAATAGCCGGGCTCTCCTCACCTTTCCCTCGCGAAGTCGCTCTATTTTGGTGATGTTGGGCGAATGTAAGGGGAAAATTCTTTCCACCGCTACTCCGCTTGAGATCTTCCTGACGGTGAAAGTTTCACCTAACCCTTTACCTCTTCTCTGAATGACTACTCCTTGAAATACTTGGGTCCTCTCTTTCTCTCCCTCTTTTATTATTGTATGCACCCTCAAGGTGTCGCCCGCATTGAAATCAGGTAATTTGTCCTTTAGATATTTTGACTCAACTCCAGCAATGTGATCCATCTTCTCCTCCGCGCAAAAGACCCAAGATAGTCAAGTTTAAGATACCAAACGGAGCCTAAACCTTCTTGCCTTGCCTGCGGCTCTCGTCTCTCCTCAGGCAATGCTGAAGCTCTGCGCTCCGGTTTCAGTCCTGCTCTTTTTTGATCTCCTCCAGCATTTCTTTTTCCTCGTCCGAAACGACGTCCCAATTTACTAAATCCGGTCTCCTTTGTAAAGTCCTTTTTAATGCTTCTTTTTTGCGCCACAGCCTGATTTTTTCGTGATCGCCGGAGAGCAGCACCTCTGGAACCTTCAATCCCCTGAATTCCGTGGGACGAGTGAATTGGGGAGGACCCAGAATTCCATCATAAAAGGAATCTCCCTGGGCCGACTCGAAATCCCCCAAAACCCCCGGAATCAGTCTCACCACCGCATCCAGTATCGTCATAGCGGGAATCTCGCCGCCTGTCAACACGTAATCCCCGATGGAGATCTCCTGCAGAGGATAGAGCCTACCCAGTCTCTCGTCCACTCCCTTGTAATGACCACAGACTATGACCAGGTGATCCTTCAAGGACAACTCCTTTGCCTTTTCCTCAGAAAGCAACTCTCCCTGTGGAGTAGTCAAGATCATGCTGGTCTGTTCCTTCTCCTCTCTTTCATCCACAATCAATTCCAGTACTTTGCACAAAGGCTCAAGCTTCATTACCATCCCTCCCCCACCGCCAAATGGCGTGTCGTCAACGGTTCGATGCTTGTCTTCTGCAAAACTGCGAATGTCGTGAACTCTGATTTCAGCCAAATTCTTTTCTTGCGCTTTCTTTGTCAAACTCTCATTTAACACCCCAGAAAACATGTTGGGGAAGATGGTAAGAATGTCTATCTGCATCTAGTCCAGTAAACCCTCTTTTGGCTCGATTATCATTTCCTTTTTTTCCAAATCTATCTTCTTGACCACCTCTTTGATGGCGGGGATATCATACTGCTTTTCGACTCCTTCCACCACGTACACATCGTTTGCCGGAAGCGAGATCACCTCTTTAACCGTTCCGACCTGCCTGTTTTCGGTGGTCATCACCTTTAATCCAATTACGTCGAATATGAAATATCTCCCTTTTGGCAGTCTGATCAAATCCTCTTTCTCTATCTCCAGAAAACTCCCCACCAGCTTTCTTGCTTCCTCCGGACTTTCCACTCCTTTCAGCTTAAGCAACACTTTTTGTTTGAGTCTTTTGGTCTTGGGACCCACGCGGATTTGTTCAACTTCAAACCTGGCTGTCTTTTCGCCTTTTGAGAGCAATACTCTTTTCAGACCAGAGAACCTGTTGGGATCGTCCGTCAACGGATCTATTACCATCTCCCCTTGGATCCCGCGCACCCTGGAGATTTGACCTATGGTTATTCTTTCCATCACGGCCAATTGCCGTCGGCAGTCCAGCACAAATCAGCCCAGTCGGCTCAAGCGGTTCGCGGCAAATCAACTCCCTTTGAACTGAGTCTTCCGCGCTGACGGTCAGGAGGATGAAATAACGAGACCGTTGGGGAAGCTCTCTTTAGCGGGTCTGAATTGCCAGGAACCTTAGGATTCTTCAGATTTCTTTTTTTCTTCTTTCGGCTTTTCGGGTTCTGTCTCTTCGGCTTTCGCTTCTTTCTTTTCAGGCTTTTTCTTTTCTTCTTCTGGCTCTTTGGGTTCGGCTTCTGCCGCGGCTTCAGCTTTCTTAGGTTTTACTTCTTTCTTCTCCGGCTTTTTCTTTTCCTCTTCTTCCTTTCTGGTTTCTACTTTTTCGCCGGGAGCAGCCTCCTCAGGTTTGGCCTCTTTCTTTTCTGGCTCTTTCTTTTCTTCCTTTTCTGCTTCCACTTTCTGGGCAGGGGCAACTTCCTCAGGTTTTGCCTCTTTCTTTTCCGGCTCTTTAGGTTTCTCTTCCGCAGCCGGTGCGGCTACCTCTTCTTCTTTTCCCTTTTTCTTTTTCTTCTTCCTGGTTTTCTCTTTCAATTGGGTGGCCAAAGTTACTTGGGAAACGTCTTCGCCTTTTTGAATCATCTCCCATTTTCTGAAAAGTCCGATCTGTGTGAAAAGACCGCCTACGGTATCACTGGTAATCGCACCTTGTTTCAGCCAGTAATAGATCTTTTCCTCATTCACCTTAAGTGTGGCTGGTCTTTCAATGGGATTGTAATATCCCAGAATCTCGATAAACCTGCCATCCCGGGGCATTCTGGAATCCGTAGCCACAAATCTATACATAGGTCTCTTCTTCGCCCCCATCCTTCTCAATCGTATCTTTACCGCCAAAATTACCTCCAGTTATAACAGTTTGAAGTTTGTAGGTGTGTTAGTTTAAACTCTTCGTTTTCTTATCTGCTTGGCTATTTTGCATTCCTCATACCTAATCTGTCATTCTAACGAAATGAAAAGAGTCCTTTGTCTAACTTTCTTGGATCCATCTTCCCCAGGTTTTTTATCATCTTCTGCATCATGAAGAATTGCTTCAAGAGCTTGTTCACATCCTGTACCGACGTACCACTTCCTTTGGCAATCCTCTTCCTTCGGCTTCCGTCGATATTGTGAGGCTTCAGCCGTTCCTCTCTGGTCATGGAATTGATCATCGCCTCAACCCTGACCATAGCATGGTCGTCAATCTTCAGACCTTTCATCATCTTCCCACCCAATCCGGGGATCATCCCCAGGATCGAATCCAAGGGCCCCATTTTTTTTATCTGCTGGAGCTGACTGTAGAAATCTTCTAAGGTGAACGCCTCCTTTCTTAGTTTTTTCTCCAGCTTTTCGGCTTCTTCTAAGCTTATGGTCTCTTCGGCTTTTTCTACCAGGGAAACCACGTCTCCCATCCCCAAAATTCGGGAAGCCATGCGATCCGGGTAAAACATCTCCAGGGCGTCCAGCTTCTCACCGCTCCCCACAAACTTTATGGGTTTTCCGGTCACCGCTCTTATGGACAATGCCGCCCCTCCTCTGGCATCTCCATCCATTTTGGTTAAGAATATTCCGTCCAGCCCGATTTTTTCCTCAAAAGTTTGGGCTATATTGACCGCATCCTGACCCGTCATGGCATCGGCTACCAGCGTGATCTCGTCAGGGGATACGGCTTTTTTAATCTGTAGAAGCTCCTGCATCAAAGGCTCATCGATATGCAGTCTTCCAGCGGTATCGATTATGACTAGGTCTCGTCCATCTTTTTTTGCTTGGCCAATTGAATTCTCACAAATTTCAACTGGATTTTTCTTTGACGAAAAAACTGGCAAATCCAGACTTTTCGCCAAGATTTTTAGCTGATCCACGGCGGCGGGACGATAGACGTCTGCCGCCACCAAAAGAGGGAACCTTCCTTTTTTCCTGTAATGCCGGGCCAGCTTTCCGCAGGCGGTGGTTTTGCCCGATCCTTGCAGACCGACCAGCATGAAGACGGTAGGAGGCTTTTGGGAGAAACTGACCTCCGTTCTGGTCTTACCTAAAAGGTCAATCAACTGCTCATGTACTATCTTTATTACCTGCTGTCCGGGGGTGATGCTTCGCAGGACCTCCTGGCCAACGGCTTTGGCTTCGACCTGGCCGATGAACTCCTTCACCACCTTGTAATTGACATCCGCCTCCAAAAGCGCCCGCCGCACCTCCTTTAGAGCATCTTTGATGTTGCTTTCGGAGAGCTTTCCCCGTCCCCGGAGCTTTTTGAAAATTCCTTCTAATTTTGTGGTTAAGTCTTCAAACATATTCTCAGACCAAGGTTGAGCTCGAATCACTTATATTAACGGAGAAGAACTCTTCTCCTCTCTGGCTATCGTACGTCTGAACAGACTCAAATACGAAAGTTATAATATAAGCACCCGAATCATTTTCGCAACAAAAAACTCCCGTTCAAACACCATTGTGGCAGGGTACCCTTACCCTGCCACATGCGTTTAGATCGAGAATGCGAACAGCCTCGACCAATTAATTCTATTGTTCTCTCAAAGCTCTGACTGTCCGACAATAGTCTTCGCTTTTGAATATGGCGTTCCCGGCCACGATTATGGTCGCTCCTGCCTCTTTTACCAGCTTAGCGGTCTCAGGATTGATTCCCCCGTCCACCTCTATCTCGGTTTTCAGCTTGAGCTCCTCTATGAATTCCTTGGCCTCGCTGATCTTGGGAAGGACCGCATGAATAAACTTTTGCCCGCCGAACCCGGGATTTACGGTCATCAATAATAGTAAATCCAATTCTGGAAGGACAGGCTTTACCATGCTTAAAGAGGTGGCAGGATTCAAGGCACAGCCTACCTTCACATTGAGGCTTTTTATCAAACTAACAGTACGGTGAAGATGCCGGCAAGCCTCAATGCTGACGGTAAGATAATCTGCGCCGCTTTTAACAAATGACTCCACATAAGAGTCCGGATTCTCGATCATCAGGTGCACGTCCAAGGGAAGCTTGGTGCAGTCATTTATTGCTTTGACGATCATGGGACCGAAAGTGATATTTGGAACGAAATGTCCGTCCATGATATCTAAGTGCAAAAGATCCACTCCGCATCTTTCCACCTTCTTGATCTCTTTCTCGATGTTTCTGAAATCAGCAGACAACAAGGACGGCGCTATTTTTACCGAAGCCGTGCGCGACCTTTTCACGATAACCTCATTAGTGTAGTTGAGAGTTTAAACTTGAGAACACAGAAAGTTTGGTCTCTTCTTCATTCGTCATTTCTCATGCTTCATAGCTCTACTGTGCTCACTATCAGGCTGACTTTGGTTCCCTTTTCTACTTCGGCACCTTCTGGGGGAAACTGTTCCAGCACGGTATCAACAGGAAGATCGTTGTCGATTTCATAAGTAACTTCGCCGACCTCCAGGCCCAATTCTCTTAAGATGTTTTTTGCCTCTGCCAGACTTGTGCCAGCCAAATTGGGGGTCGCCACCGTATCCGGCGAGCTCCCCAGGCTCACCTCCAGGTTGACCGACATTCCGACGGGAACCGACAAGCCGAAGGAGGGGGAACCTCCAACCACCACGTCTTGCGGGAAGGTGCCGGAGGCGACCCAAGTTATCTCCCCAGCTTCCAGGCCTTTCTCATGCAACATTATCTCAGCTTGCCTTAAAGACACTCCCTTAAGATCGGGCACCAACACCATTTTCTCCCCTTTGCTCACCACCACCTTCACCGCTCTTCCCGTCTTCATTCTTGTTTGCGGAGCAGGATTCTGAGATAGGATTATTCCCGGCGGCTCTGAAGGATTGTATTCTTCGGCCAGCACCCTGAGAGACAAACCTCTCTTTAGCAAAATCTCTTCAGCTTCCTTCAAACTCAATTCGGTAATATCGGGCAGGATACATACTCTCCCGGTGTGAACTGCCGCCGGCATTATCACCCTGTCAACCAGAAGCAAGAAAAGAAAAAGAAAGGCAAATACCCCGATCACTAAACTGGGGTACCTTATATATTTGTTTCTCCAGATGAAGATCTCTTTGATTTGCACGGGTCCGTCTACCCCTGGTTTCGGTAATCCTCTTCATATAGGTTCATTGAATAATTTTCTCACCCGACATGAATCTCAAAAAGATAAAATATGAAATCCTTCGCCCAAAATCCACTGTTTTTTTCATTACGACAATTCCAGTCTGGCGGCGAAGCTTCCATCCGTTTTATGAATATGGGGAAAGGTCCGGACAAAGCCGAACTCGTCCACTACCCGAGAGTCCACATAAGCTGAAGCACCCACAAGCCTGAAATCTCCTCTTCTTTCCAAGAACCTCTCAATCACCTGATCATTCTCTTCCCTGGTGATAGTGCAGGTGCTGTAAACCAAGACGCCTCCTTTTTTCACCAGGCTAGCCGCATTAGAAAGTATCTCAAGCTGGAGCTTTTGCAGTCTCGGCAAATCCCCTTTTTTTTTCCTCCATCTGGCGTCTGAATTCCGTCCCAATACCCCCAACCCAGAGCAAGGTGCATCCACCAAAACCCGATCCAAAGGCTTACATCGGAAACTGCGAGCATCTGCGCAAAAGCAATTCACCGAATCCATTCCCATTCTTTGGCAATTGTCCCCCACCAGCCTTGTTTTCTCCCAACTCTTGTCCACAGCCAAGACTCTTCCCATGTTTTTCGACAATTCAGCTATGAAGGTGGTCTTCCCTCCCGGGGCAGCGCACAAATCAACGATGGTCTCGTCCGGTTGGGGGTCCAGCAGAATCACCGGGAAGGCCGCACTTTCGTCCTGAAGATAAACCAGGCCCTGGTGTAGTGGCATAAAACGACTCAGATCCACCTTGGACTCTAGATTGTAGAAATCCTCTAAGAATTTGCCCGATTTGAACTTGATCTTACTTCTGGCAAATTCTTCCTCCAAAGACTTACGATCGGTTTTTGTCGAATTCATTCTGCAGCACAACCTGGGTCTTTTATTGAGAGCCTGGCAGAGTTTTGTGGTTTCCTCTTCTCCAAACATCTCTAACCAATTTTCCACCATCCAGTTGGGAAAGGAAAAAAACAGAGCTATGTTTTCGACTTTGTTCTCTTCCCAGGAAGGGAAACGCACTCTGCTTTTTTCTCTCAGATAGTTCCTTAAAACCGCATTCACCAAAACCACTGTGCCCCTATGCCCGAATTCTTTGGTCAGATTCACCGCTTCGTTCACAGCCGCGCTATCCGGCACCCTATCCATAAAATCCATTTGGTAGACTCCCAATCTTAGAATGTTCCTTACCCATGAGGTCAAGTTGTCTATTCCTTTCTCCAAGAAGAAGTCCAGAACATGATCCAACCTTCTTCTCATCTTGGTGGTTCCGTTCACCAGCTCGCCGACAAATCGTCGATCTAAATTTGATAGATGAAAATTTCTGCAAAAACGCTCAATGGTTTCACTGGCGAAGGCTTCCTTCACCTCTATCTCGTGCAAAATCTTCAGGGCGATCTCTCGGGCATTTGGAACTTGGGACCTTTTCATTCAACTTAGAAGACTACAGGTTGGGTTGTGAGGGAAAATCATGCCACCCGCCCCATTCGAAACATCCTCGATCTCTCTTGGTCAAGTATCCATCAGAGGTCAGAGCGTTTCGCCTCGCAGTTATGGTAACAATGTGCACAGTTGGCATTCTAAAATCAAAATCTGTCTAGACCACGTCCATGGGCGTAAGTATCTGGGAATCCATTCTAACGAAAAGTCCACATCTCATGAGAACCAAGCTTAAGACCTCTTTTTCCTCAAGTCCGAAGCCGTAAATTAAGATTTCCTGGGGTTTGGCATAGCCCCCTGCTCCCAAGCCCAAAAGCATCTTAAGCCTGCTTTTTGATTCGTCTTTTTGGCACTCCAATTCTCTAATATACTTGCGTATATCGATCTCTTTTGGCCCCTTTTTGTGATACCTGGTGACCAAAAGGTCCTTCCGACTCAAGATGGACCGGATATTTGCATTCATCTCATCTTCGCCACAATTCAATTCTGCCTCATACAAAGCTAGATTTATCGCGGCGCTTAGGGACTCCGATTTCCCAAGGATCGGTTTTGCCTCCAAAAACTCAAATCCAGACGGCAGAGCTTGGTTGAGCCGATAGAGGATTGCATCGGAATAAGGCTGGTTAAGCTGTATATCCAGGTATTCGGAGTCTGAGATAAATCCTAAGGGAAGTGGGGGCCCGAAGGCGATTTTTTGATGAGGATGAAACCCTTCCGAGTAGGCTATCGGTATCCCCGATCTTCGGATGGTGCGCTCGAATGTGCGCCCCACATCCAGATGCGAGGTGAATCTGACATCTTCCGACTTGCTCCACCTAAGCCTTACCCGGCTGCGGGCCACGGTCAGCGCAGGAGAAACCCCTTTTCTTTTCCTTGTGCGACCGTATGCTTCCGAGGAAGGCTCAGCCGATTCTTCACGCCCAGAGATGAGTTTTTCGATGACCTTTCTCTCGATCACATCTGCCACCTTCACCTCACCTGCTCGGGAAACGGGCTTCTTCTCTTCAGACCGGAAACTGTAAGCCCTGTTTTTTTCCCTTTCCAAATATTCTCTTTTGATTCCCTTGTCTATATGATCCCAGGGAAGAGGTTGAGCCAAATCTCTAGCCTGCAGGTAAGAAGAGGGATCGATTTCATTCTCGTCAAAGGCCTCTTCCCAGATTTGGTATTTGAAATGTTCCGTCCAAGCGTCTAATCTTGCCCCTTTCTTCCAGGCAGAGTAAATCACCGCTGATAAGGGTCGATCCCCCCTCCCCAGGATTCCCTCGAGATAGGAAACCTTTGGATCGCGGAATTTCAGATTCAGACCTTTGCGTCTGAGACTGTGCTTCAGGTAATCCATCTTTTCTTTAAGACCGGCTATGTCTTCCTGTTTCTCCCATTGGAAAGGAGTATGCGGTTTTGGACTAAAAGGAGAGATGGTCACGTTCAAGTTTTTCCCTCCCCCGTTCTGTTTTCCGATTCTCATGATCTCTTTTAGAAGATAAGTGATGCCGTCCAAATCCTCTTTTCTCTCGGTGGGGAGTCCTATCATGAAGTAGAGCTTGATCAGATTCCATCCGGAGGAATAGGCGATTCTGACGGTATCGAAAAGCCCTTCTTCTTTCAGATTCTTGCCTATGACCTTTCTCAGCGCAGAAGTTCCGGCCTCGGGAGCGAATGTCAAGCCTGGCTTTTTGGTTTTGCTCAAGAGCTGGGCCAATTCCAATGAGAACGTGTCAGGTCTGAGCGAGGGGAGAGAAATCGAGACTCTTTTTGAGTAGAACTTTTCCTGCAACCTCCCGGCCAACTCCTGCAGGTTTGAGTAATCGGTGGCTGACAGGGATAAAAGAGATATCTCGTCCCATCCGGAGCTGGCTATCCCCATTTCGGCTTGGGTCACGATATCTTCCAGCGGCCGTTCCCTTTTAGGATAATAGGCAATCCTTGCCTCACAGAAACGGCAGCCCATAGGACAGCCGCGCATGATTTCTATGGTCAAACGATCATGAGTGGTCTCCAAAAATGGGACTATAGGGTCAGTGGGATAATATTCGCTTTTCAAATCAGGCAAGGTTCTGACGTTGATTTTCTGAGGAATCTCAGGAAAGTTGGGAGCGATTCTTTCAAATCTTTTTTTCTCATCATATTTGACTTCATAGAATGAGGGGACATAAATTCCCGGAATTTTCGATAGCTTTGACAGGAGATCTTCTTTTTTGGCACGATTTTCGTTTCCCTTCTCGATTTCATCCAGAATATCTGAAATGATCTCCTCGCCATCCCCCAGGGCAAACAGGTCAATGAACTCGGCCATCGGCTCGGGATTCAGAGCGGAAGGACCTCCTGCAATGACCAGGGGATCATCCTGGGTTCTTTGCGAAGAGAAAGCCGATATGTTGGCCAAATTCAGCATATTGAGAACCGTCGTGTAGTTAAGCTCATAGGACAGCGAAAAACCAATGACGTCAAATTCACTTAGCGGGGTATGGGTTTCTAAAGAGAAGAGAGGGATGTTTTCTTTTCTAAGAAGCTCTTCAGCATCCACCCAGGGAGAGAAAACCCTCTCGGCGACGCAGTTTGCTCTTCTGTTGATAAGATGATAGAGTATGGAAAGCCCCAAGTAGGACATTCCTATCTCGTACACATCCGGAAAGGCCAAGGCCACCCTAAGCTTCCCCTGATGATCCTTTCTTATGGCTCCCAATTCATTTCCAATGTATCTTCCGGGCTTCATCACGAACGGAAGCAATTCTTTTTTGATTCTTTCTGATAACGGATGCATAATATTATTTTTCAGCGCAGACTAAAGTCTGCGGCTACATTTTGATTAACGTAGCCATCCATATGGATGGCACCAAGGCGTAAAGCCTTGTCTACGCCGTTGCTAGATCGCAACATATTTCAATATAAGCAAAAATGGAGAGAAATCAAAAGGCCTTAGACCGTTTTTTGAAACACACGGACAGAACTTATCGGGCTCCCAAAACGAGAAGGACAAGCACAAGGCTTGTCCCTACGACCCCGGTTTCAAAACCAAAAACAAAGTCGGTTTACTTTCGGAGTGCAGAAGCTTGCTTCTGCGGTTCTAAGACAAAATCAACTTCGCACCAGCAAGCTGGTGCACTCCTTTCACAAGCACGACGCTTGTCCCTACGACGCCAAATTCAAAACCAAAAACAAAGCGGGTTTGCCTTCGGAGTGCAGAAGCTTGCTTCTGCAGTTTTAAAACAAAATCAACTTCGCACCAGCAAGCTGGTGCACTCCTTTCAAAAATCATCATTTGCCCCAGCTTTCTCCGGAGGAAATTGCTTCAAGACATCATTTAACCAGTCTCGTCCTTCCATTTTAAAGTGAAAATTGTAGCTGGAGAACTTGTAAGATTCTGGCTCACTCACATAACCATGTTTAATGGGATTCAAATGAATATAATTAAGTTTAACGTAAAAATCTCTTTCGTCTCGTATGCATTCATCCCAGTACTGATACCAGATTTTTCTTCCGGGTTGTTTCGATGATTTGTTAACTAAAACCGCACTTATGCTATGGATTTTTCTGATTGTCTGAGGGAGAAGAAAAGCATCTTTCAATTTCGCTACAATATGATAGTGGTTAGCTAAAATCACCCATCCTTGAAGTTCACCGTGGTTTTCTCTAAGTGTTTCACAGATTGTGTTAAGAAGCAATTCTTTTTGGGCATCGCTATGAAAATAGGGCTTTTCCCCATAGGTGCCGGCGGTGATGAAATAATGATAATCGGTGAGGAAAAGATGCGTCGGAGCATGTTTGTATTTCTTTAAGTAATCTTCTTTCATCAAATTGTCTTCAAGGAGTGCAGAAGCTTGCTTCTGCTATTCTATCATACTTTAAAAATCGCACCAGCCCCGCTGAATCGGGATCTCCGCTATGCTACGACAAGCTGGTGCACTCCATATAAAACCTGTCTTAGGAGTACAAAAGCTTGCTTTTGCGGTTTTAAAGTTTTATGATAAATCAACTTTGCACCAGCCCTGCTGAATCGGGATCGAAGTTTATCCCGATTTATCGGGGCTTTGCTACGACAAGCTGGTGCAATCCTTTATAACTTCCTTGCCACCTCCTCTGCCACCTGAGTGGTGGTAAAGCTTCCGCCCATATCGTAGGTGCGAACCTTTTTTTCCTCAATGACCGCAGCTATTGCGCTTTCCATACGGTTAGCTTTATCGGTTTCACCCAGCCAATCCAGCATCAGTTTCACAGATAAGAAAGTGGCAATGGGATTGACCTTGTTCATCCCCGCATATTTAGGTGCGGAACCGTGGGTTGGCTCAAAAACGGCGTAGTCATCCCCGATATTTCCCGAGCAGGCAAAACCCAAACCTCCCACCAATTGCGCACATAAATCGGAGACGATGTCGCCGAACATATTGGAGGTAACTAATACGTCATAATCCTGCGGATTCTTGACCAGCCACATGCACATGGCATCGATGTTGGTCTCCCAGAGTGGGATGTCCGGATACTCTTTGGCGATCTCTCTGGCTTCCCTTATCATCAAGCCCGAGGTCTCTCTTATAACGTTTGGCTTCTCCACCACGGTGACTGATCTTCTCTTGTGTTTCTTTGCGTATTCAAAAGCGTCCCGAACAATGTCTTGACAAGCTTTTCTGGTCACTATCCGCAAACTCACCGCAATGTCGTCCAAGGAGGTCTTCTCGAACTTTTTCATGGATTTATGATTTTTCAGAAGAATGTCCATCACGTCTTGAGGCAAAGGGTGAAATTCCACGCCGGAGTAAAGATCTTCGGTATTCTCTCTGAAAACGACCAAATCGATATCATCCCGGTAATTCAAAGGATTCCCGGGATAAGCTTTGCAGGGTCTCAGATTCGTTCGCAAATGAAAAAGCTGGCGAAGCTTGACGATGGGGCTGTAGTAAACGTACCCCTTTCCCTTTAAAGTCGAATCCAGCTCCGCCTCTGCTTCTTCCTTCGGCTTGGAGGTTATGGCTCCGAAAAGAGAGCAATCGGTCGTCTTCAGAAGCTCGACGGTTCTTTGGGGCAGGGGATTTCCCTCCTTGCACCAGAATTCCCAGCCGATGTCACCGGGGATGTATTCGGCATCTAATCTTAATTCGTCCAAGACGATCTTGGCCGCCTTCAGAACATCATTACCGATTCCATCACCGGGAAGCCAGGCGATCGTGTGTTTTGCCATAGAATGTCGCTCCTTTGCTCAGAAATCGTTGCTCTGTAAAAAAAGCTAACCAGATCACCTTATCTTAATGGCTAGCTTTCAATGGAGCATCTGCCTTCAGGCAGACCTGAGTTCAAACAGTGGTCAAGCTGAAGCTTGACACTCCTTTATACTCACTCTATTTCAATGTTCAAAGACACGGAATGCACGTTTCCCAAATCCGACTTGTAGGGCAGGTATGCATAATCAAGGTTGTATTCGATGCCGTGCTTTCTGAAGCTTGTTCCCAGACCGAACGAGAAAGATTTCTCGTCATACCCGCCCTGATAACCTAATCTTGTTTTCAAGGCTTGGTAAAGACTGACTTCCCCGCCCAAATGGATCTTGATTTCGTCATCTCTGGGTTTGACCAGATCAAGACCGAACATAAAATCGCTGTTCAGACTCTTCTTTTCAACCAGATACATTCCTCCGACCTTAAAGAGGATGGGCAGAGAGAATCTCTCCGTCTCGAATTTCATCTTTTGACCAAGATTCAAGGCTGCCAGCCCGAATCTCAGGTCTTCCCAGGGAGCATAAATGGCCCCCAAGTCGAACCCAAATCCGCTTGCCGAATAAACATCAATCCTCTCATAAAGCCATTTTGCCGTTATTCCCAAATCCACTTTGTCTGTGATCCTTCTGGCATAAGAAAGACCGAACAATACGTCATGAGCGTCGAACAAGGCTACCGGTTCGGAGGATGCCACCTCTCCCCTCTTCTCAATGTCCGGTACTCGGCTTAAACCCACAGTCAGTCCCAGGACGTTTGTTTGACCTTTGAGATTAATGGCGGAGGCAAAATACTCCGTGGTGACGTCCTGAAACCACTGATTATGAGTAAAGCTGAGATGCATTCCTTTGATTCCGAAGAGTCCGGCCGGATTCCACCAGGCCGAGGTAACTTCGCCGGACTGGGCAACAAAGGCCTCTCCCATCCCCACTGCCCTGGCTCCCATGCCAAACTTAAGAAAGCTAAAGCCGGAGTTGTCCGTCTTGCCAAAGGCGGCTGCTTTGAAAACCAAAAGGCCCCAGGCAAGAAAGAGAAAAAACAAGATGGCCGTGGTTTTACGTTTCAACTCATTCTCCTTATTATCCGAATGCGTTTACCTGCAACTGCGACACCAAAGGACTCTTCTTCATGCTATTCTGATTGTGCGAGCTCACTGCAGACTTTTCTGATGTTCTCCTCATGCCTATCTACGTTGCGGCGAGCGAATTTGGTGAATTCTTTCCGTTTCACAATCTCCTCCGGCGGCAGATTCTCTTGAGTGAATTTTCTGCAGTTCTCCAACAAATTCTCAAAATAGCTGATATGGTGTTCTGCTTCAGATTTGTCGCACAGGTACCCATGTCCGGGAACCAATACCTCGAAATCCAAATCCCGAGTTTTCTTCAAAGCCACAAGCCACTCTTGGGAATCTCCATCCCTCATAAAGGGGTATCGTCCCTGAAAGATGAGATCACCAGCAAACAGGACCTGTGATGAAGCTATGTGTGCAATCGACGAATCCTTGGTATGTCCACCTGTATGAATTAGATTGACTTTGACATTTCCCAGGTCTACTTCCCATTTGTCATCAAATACTGTGTCCGGCAATGTGATGTTGAGGTTGTTCAGCCTCTTCTTCCACTCCGGATTGTCGTCCACATACTTCTGGATGGAATCTTGGGACCATTCTCTTTCCAGAAGTCTCGCCATGATGTTCCTGCATTCGCGATGCGCCACCACCTTAGCCGAGAAAACCTGATTTCCGAACGTGTGGTCTGCGTGGTGATGGGTGTTGAACAGGTATTTGATCGGTTTCTGGGTCACCGATCTTATGTCCTTCAGGACCTGCTTGGCATCATCGGGAGAGAAGGTCGAGTCGATCATCAGTATTCCGTTCTTGCCTATTACAAAACCTGTGTTGGCGCCCTTCTCCCCTCCCAAAAAGCAAAAGACGTTTTCTGTGATTCTTCTTAAAACCATAATCTACGAAGACGATGGATTTTGAGCCTTTGATAGAAGCGGTAACCACGCCGGCTCGCTTCATCGAGCTATTTGGCTGCCTGATGAATCAGGCAACTACAGAAGGTTTATCCGGCGATTCTGCTTTAGTCGATGTCTGGAGTTCCTTCTCGATTCTCAAAATTCAAGCTGAAAAGAAATCAGATGATCGGGATCATCATCCACCCGACTGGAGACAAAGGCATAATCGAAACCCAAAATCGCGGATCTCATCTCATGTTTGAGACCCATTCCCAGAGTCCACCCACCTTTATTATAGCCGGCCCTTCCCGCCAGGCTTTGCAGTATCCAGCCCTCTATTCCCAAATGAATCTTTTCCTTCTGCTTTGTGTTTTTGTCGATTTCAGAACAAAGCAGTATTCTGTCGTCCAAGAGAAGATAAGAAGCTCCAAATCTCAGGTTGATGGGGAACTCATCTTTTGAGGACGAGCCCAAAAGACCATGTTTTTTCCAGTACTCTCCGGAGGTCCAGGAATATTTCATCCCCAAATTCTCCACTGCCGCTCCCAATCGCAGTTCCTGCAAGGGCTTTCCAAATACGGAAAAACCAAAGCCGATCCCGTAGGCATTGATGTTAGCCAGGTTTTGTTGAACATATCCCAAGCGAACACCGGCGGACAGCTCCTTCAATATCTTGCGCGCGAAGAAGAACTCGATGGCGTTCTCGTAATTTTTGATCTCCTCGGTAATCTCTCCTTCTTCGTTTCTTCCCATCACATCCGAGACGCCGGCATTGATCCAGCTCATGCTGATGGTGGCTTCATTTCGGACGGGCTGGCAGTAGATTACATAACTCAATCTTCGATCAAGAGTCATTTTCCTGAAGAAGGCTCCGAAGGTGCGCGTCTTAATCTGAACCAGACCTGCTGGATTCCAAAATCCGGCGGTGGCATCATCCGCCACTCCGACGAATGCACCTCCCATGCCCAAGGCCCTAGCCCCCAATCCCAACTGTTGGAAAGCTCCGGCGTAGCCTCCGTCTCCGGTATCCCCCCTCGTCTGGGAAAAAGTGAAACATAAGATCGCCAAACTCACAATCAAAAAAGATCTCTTAGCCATCGTGTCCCTCAATTTCTGGAAGTGAACCTTCCTGACCTTATAACCTTCAGACTTTCTAACTTTTCCGCCAAAGGCGGATCTGCCTCTGGCAGACAAACCTTCCCACCTATTTCAAAACCACCAACTTCCCCCATTCGGTCTGCCCTCCGGGGGCTTCGACTTTGAAGAAATAAACTCCGTTGGCAACTATATCCCCTTCTTCATTTCTGCCATCCCACTCCCTGTCCTGGTCCCTTCCTGCCGTCGACACCTCATCCAAGAGGGTTATCACCAAATTCATGGCGAAGTCATAAATCTTTATGGTGACAGGTCCGTCCTTTTGCGGTTTATAATGTATCCTCACCACCCCGCCAGTAGACACCATAGGAGAAAAGGGGGAAGGATAGGCATAGGCCGTCTCAGAAACGACAAAGGTGCGAAAAACGCTCCAGTCAGTGTCTTCTCCCGGCTGCACGTCTTTTGGACCTTTTACCAGACCATCCGCGTTTCCTGCCCACAGTTCATCACCGATGATCGCCACGGATGTGAATTCGGTGCTGAAGATTCCGTCTTCGGTCACCTCATCCTTCATATAATTGAACACATCCCAGCTTTCTCCACCATCGGATGATCTTTTCAATCCGGAGCTGGTGGCGGCCCAGACTGCCGAACTATCGAACGCGAAATTCCACACCCGGTCACCGTCGAGGGTGGTACTCCAGCTTTCTCCGCCGTCTCTGGTGAAGCTGATACCGTTTTCGCCCGAATAGGCAGGCTGAGTTCCTGCCCAGATGACCTTGTTGCCGTCATATTCTTGAATGGCAGTGCTGACCACAAAGTCGCCGGTTAGGCCATCGGAATATGAATTGTAATTGAGCACGGTATCGAAAACATCCCGGTAATTGTAGATGAATTTGAAAATTCCTGCAGCGCTTCCAGCCCAGATGGCTTTTTTAAACGATGGGAAGAATTTAATCACCTCGCAGGTATCATCTTGGTCATCAGTTGATCTTATCAACCCATCCACTGTGCCCACCCAGAGGGTGGTATCGACCACACATACGGAGGTGAAGCTTGAAGGAATTATTCCCCGCTTGTCTGGACCAAGGATATCGAATGCCGTCCAGTCCACTCCGCCATATTTCGTTCTCTTCAATCCTTGATCCGTAGCCGCCCAGACGGTTGAATCCTGAAAGGCGAAATCCCGCACCCAAACTCCACCCAGGTAGCTTGTCCATGTTTCTCCGCCATCGGTACTCTTGCGAGCTGAACAGAAAGGAAGCCCTACACCCAGAGAGCAAGCGCTTGCCCAAACGATCTTGTTTTGATCGTATACCTGAATCCCTAGGCAGAGAACGGAATTGGTGAAAAGTTCATTGCCTTGAAGAAAGCGCAGCACCGTATCTGCCGAATCGCTCGTGGTATAGACGAACTTATAGACCCCATTCTCCGTGCCTCCCCAAATCACGGTCGTGTCGAGCGCAGACGTATCTATTGCCAAAGAGATGAATTTGTCTCGGAGCTCTAAAGAATCTTTTTCATATCTTGTTTTGGCACTGGAATCGACAAATACACTGTCCCAGGTTTTCCCCCAATCAAAGCTGCGGATGAGTCCACCTTCTCCGCAAGCTGCCCAGACAACGGTATCAGCTATTGCCATGTCGTAAGCGAACTTTCCCAGATCAGTCGCCTGTTCCGTCAGGGAGGTATCCCAGGTAAACCCATAATCGGGGGTATGATTGAAACCTTTACCGGCTAAGGTGGGCAAAAACGGCAGCTGGTATTCCTTTTCTCCACTGTAAGCTCCCAGGCAAAGAAAAGACGTCGTGTCATCGTCCGAAAAGGAGGTGAAGCCTGCCAGGCTGTTAACCCCATTGGCATTGAGTCCGTTGGAGGTATCATAGGTTAAATAGGTTACAGTATCTTTGTCCGTGTCGATGGCATGCAATCCGTTCTGCGTTCCCACCCACAGGAATCTACCGTCATACACTATGTCATTGATGGAATTCTTAAGTCTTTTGTCATGTGGACAGATCGTATCCACCACCACCGAAAAAAATCTATTATCCAGATGGTCATAAACGTTGTTTTCGTAATCCTGCCTTGCCGCATCACTCACAAAGACATTTTCCCATATTAAAGTGTCATTACCCAAAGTATCCTGGGTTATGCGACTGTGAATTAAACCACCATACCAGCATGCCGCCCAGACCGTGCTATCGTCAAAGGCTATGTCATAAGCCAGCTTTCCGGCATAGTCCGCCTGTTCCGGAATGTGACGTTCCCATTCTGCTCCCTGGTTGGTGGTTTTGTTAAAACCTTCGCCGTAGGGAATAGGTTCACCTTCAATCATTTTCGAATAAGCACACCCAACCCATAGAGTGGAATTAAAGGCGGCCAAAGCAGAAATGTCATTGGCATTTAACCCATTTGTGTTATCGTATGTGAACCATGTGTTGCCGCCATCAGACGAATAGGACAACCCGTCTCCGGTGCCCACCCAGACATATTCCCCATCGTATACTATATCACCCATGCTGTTTCCAGCCAGGCCACCTTTGGGATCATCCAGTGAGACATTCATGCCCGCCTCGGTCTTGGCCTGAAAGACAAACCAAGTCATTACAGCCATTATCAGAGTAAGAGTTCTTCTCATCCAATCCTCCTTAATCATCGTAGGGCATCATAAAAAAATGATAACGAAACCATCCAAGTTGAATTTCCGTGCAATAAAACAAAAAATCTGTGTTTGTCAAGCAAAATACAGCTTTCCGACCCACTTCGTCGTGATGCGGTGGTCGGCCATCAGCTCCCGAATCCCGGATCAGCTTGGGTTCAGGGTGTGGGCACCCTGAACCAACACTTCTTCTACCGATAGAGCTATCACATCCCCCGATTTGAACACAAGGTTATTCAGTGTCAGAACAGGGGTTCTGATCACTGGTGAATCTTGTCACGTCATCTCAATTTGTATTTATCCAATTTTCTATACAACGTTCTTTCGCCGATGCCCAAAAGCTTGGCGGCTCGTTTTCGATTCCCCCTGGTGTATCTCAAGGTTCTATCGATCAAGTCCTTTTCCATTTCCTCGACGCTGAAGTTATTACTTGCCTCCACCTCTTTGATCTGCCCGGACCAAACGGAACCGCCAGGCTCCACCCGATATTCCGGCTTAAACTCTCCTTGGCCCAACATAGCTTTTCTCAAATCGATGATTTCAGACCGGAGGCTCAAAATGGCCTGATAGATCAGCTCATGTTCGGCAGTCTCCACGGATTTGCCCGTGATCACCGGAAGCCGTCGGTTGTACTGCATCTGTTTCTCGACATATTTCCTCACCTGGGACGCTTCGATCCTTGTATCCGGAGCCAGAACCTGCATGCTCTCCAGGAAATTCCTCAATTCCCTGACGTTACCTGGCCAGTGATACTTAACCAGAAGGTCCAATGCCTCGTCGGTTATGCCCAAAATCTTCCGGGGACTTACCTGGTTGAGTTTGTCGATGAAGTCGTAAGCCAGAATCGGAATATCCTTAACTCTCTCTCTCAACGGAGGAACATCAATTTTCACCACTGCCAATCTGAAATAAAGATCAGCCCGAAATGTTCCCTCGCTCACCTTTTGCTCCAAGTTCTGGTTGGTAGCCGCGATCACCCGGACATCTACTTTGATATCAGAGGTCCCGCCGACCCGCATGAAACTTCTCTCCTCCAAAACGCGAAGGAGTTTGACCTGCGTGGCTGGTTTGAACTCTGCGATCTCGTCCAAGAATATGGTTCCGGTATGTGCGGTCTCGAAAAGTCCCTGCCGCCGACCCACGGCGCCGGTGAAAGCTCCTTTCTCGTGGCCAAAAAGCTCACTTTCCAAAACCCCCTCTGCCAATGCTCCCACGTTGGCAGCAACAAAGGGTTTCTCCTTTCTCGGACTATTTCTGTGTATGGCACGAGCAACCAATTCCTTTCCGGTTCCCGATTCGCCGGTGATCAAAACCGTAATATTGGTGGCAGCGACCTGAAGGGCTGACTCGGCAATCCGTTTCAGCTCGATCGATTTGCCCACCAGCCCGCACGATTCCAGAAAGTTCTTTTCCTTGAGGAGCTTTTTGATCTTCAGGTGAAATTCCTCCGGGTTCAGGGGAAGTTCAAAGACCTCATCCGCACCACCATCCAAGAATTGTCTCTCCCCATCCTTCTCCTCAGGCGCTATCCCCACCAGGACGTCTAAGTGAGGGTCCTTGCTCAGAATCCTTTTTATCAGGAGATCCCAGGATAGGTCGCTGATCCTGGTGTCGATGACAACCGCATCGAATCTTTGCTCTCTCAGTCTTTTCAAAGCCTCACGGCTCGCTCTGACCCACGTTATTTGTTTTGAAACATCGGACGAGGTCTTTTTTATCTCTTGGTAAAACCTGTTGTCGTGACTTATCACCAGAATTTTGGTTTCTTGGTTCATAAGGCGACCTCAATTCCCATCAGTAGAGAAAAGGCAATTTTTGGCTAACTAAAAT
>Ga0315541_1001217_pt1 | contig 24642 bp, 17 predicted proteins | sample SalMarSW160190MG_FD_203095 | JGI IMG/M metagenome (GOLD analysis project Ga0315541, IMG submission 203095) | Salt marsh sediment microbial communities from the Plum Island Ecosystem LTER, Massachusetts, United States - Salt Marsh Sediment SW1601-190 ...
ATTTAGTTCTAGATTACATCTTTTTTACCATTCCAGGTTAGTCCACTTTTAAACTTTAAATCATTAAAAAACAGTCCGGTTTTGATTTTTAAATGACAAATTAAATAAAAATATTGACTGAACATGATTTTTTAAGTATAATTACATGGTAATATTCCTCGGTAGCTCAACGGTGGAGCATCCGGCTGTTAACCGGAGGGTTGTAGGTTCGAATCCTACCCGGGGAGCCAGTTTTCATTTTGGCCACATTTGGCTATCATATAAAAGGGCGAACGCAAGGAAAATAAAAGCTTTCGTCCAGAAAGTAAAGGGTTCTGAAGTAACAAATTAATCAGAGCCCTTTTTTCGTTCACTTCAGAACTTTCAAATATTTCCAGTGCTTTATTCGCTAAATTAAGGATTTTAGGTGCGGTAATGTAGAAATCTTCATCTGCTTTGGTATGTTCTTCCATCTGAATTAAAATATCCCGTTGTTTTACTTTATATTCTTTTAACTTTTTTTGATAAAGTTCTTCTGAAATAAATCCATCAAGTTTATCATCATACATCCTACTGATACGATCTTCTAAAATATCATAATCTTTTTGTAGTTTCTTTAAATTTTCCTGATGGAATACGCTTTTATTTTCATGAATTCTTTTTAATTCTTTAGTCAGCCATTCCAGGACATTAACAGGAATCTGAATGCTTTTAAGGACATCATAAACGGGTTTTAATAATTCTTCTTCTCTAACATAAATTCTTTTTTTATGAACCTTATGGTAATCGGAACAACTGTAATAAATATATTTGCCTTTTTTGATTTCCGGAGTGACCATACAGCCGCATTCAGCGCATTTAATGATTGCTCGAAAGATAGCCGGTTTAGAAGCATACTGGAAGGGTTTTTTATGCCAGCTCTCTTTTACTTTTCGAGCTTTTTCAAAGAGATAGAGTGATATTAGAGGTTCATAATTATGTTGATAAAGATTGCCTTTCACTCTCATTTGTCCATAATAAAAGGGGTTTTTTAAGATCCAATCAATTTGACTCGTGGAAAGAGGTTTATGTGATTTACTATTATTGGTTAAGCCATTCTTTTTCATTTCTATTCCAATTACACTCATGGAATAATTTCCGGTGGCATACATTTCAAATATTTTCCTAACATAGTGAGCTCTTTCAGGGTCAGGAATAATTGTTTTATTTCCTTCTTCATCCTCAGTATTAATGTATCCGACGGGAGCTTTACCAATCCATTCTCCATTTCTTAATTTTTGCTCAATGCTTCGCTTAACATTATCGCTTAACTGAAGGACATAACTTCTTGCAAACATCACGCCCATATCCCAGCGAATTAGATCATTACTGTTAGAGTTTTGGTTTAGAATTAAATTTTCGCGGAAAAAATGAAGTTCCAGTTTTCCTGTTTTTCGGAAATCTTCCAGGATAACTGATTCACGAAAACTTCTCTGCAATCGGTCTACAGTGTCAGTGATCAGAGCGATTGATTCTTTGGATTGCTTTATCAGCGTAATGACTTTCTCGAATTCTTTCCGGGTATCCAGGCAGGATGATTCAGTAATCTGAAATGTTTTATAAACTGTTAACTGTTTCTTCCGGGCATACTCGCTAAGACGTCTTACTTGAGATGGGATAGAATAACCTTCTTCTTCTTGTTCCTTAGTGGAAACACGAGCCAAAATTATGGCTTTCATATAATCACCCCATTATAAAGATTTTATTTATTAATCATTATCTGAATTTTCTAATAATTTTTTGATGTGGTATCTCTGAATTTTGTTGGGTTTGGTTTTTCCGTTGAACCAGCGGTTTACGGTTGAGAAGTGGATATGTAGTAGGTCAGCCAATTTTCTTTGGCTGATTCGATTTTCAAACCGATAAATTTCTAATTTCTTCATTAAATCATCCATATACGCATTATATAGCAAAAAAGATTTATTTTCAAATTTTTTCATGGGTTTTATTTTCCTCCATTATTGTTACTAAAAAGTTATAATGATCATTCCATTTTATAATGAATGTACACATTTTTTAAAGGATGAGTTTTCCACAACCTTTTTCAATTTTCTGAAGCTTCTGAACCTTCTGAAGCTTTATAGAAGATAAGCGAAGGATTCCGAAAAGAGTAGAAATTGACAAAACCCTTGTGCCAAAACAAAAGGGGCGCTTGCGTTTTAAGTTATCCACAGTTTTAAATTCTTCATCCCGCATTTCATATTATCCTTCAGAAGCTTCAGAAGCTTCAGTTGTATCCCCAATCTGATATTTATTTTTTAGAGAGCGCAGTCTTTCCCCATCGATGCGGAAGCCCATTCTACCGTTATTAAATCTTTTCTTATGGAATCCCAATCGCCTGATCCGGTTATTGACTACCCGATCGGAAATGGCTTCATTCTCTGACCGGAACTCATTGAGGCGTTTTGAGATGGCCTGGGTTAAGAATTGCCTGTCCTGATTCTCCCGACATTCATCATCAATGGCCTTGACAATTTCTGCTTCCAATCCCATGCCTTCTTCATTATCTTTATTTCTCTGTATCCGTTTTACGATATCGATAAACTCACTTTTTCTCTCCGTCTCAGTCATCAATAGCGTTTGATAGAGCGGAAACATAATTTCATTCAATCTTCCTCGGGCAATATACTGCGCTTCAGGCAATTCCCGCAACATATAATTAGCCCGAAAAACGGTTAGTCTTTCTCTCAAATCATTAGCCCATTTCTTGTCAATCTTTTTCTCTATTTGAGGATTGCTATTTTTCTGCATAATAAAGAGAATGCACCGGCTTTCAATAATATCGGGAATGCTTTCCGTAGTACAGATGACCAGCGGGGTAAAAGTGTCATAATATTCAATCTGATCTTCACCATATTTATTCAGGTTAATTCTGGATACTTTTAATCCCCGTTTATAAGTGGTCTTGATCAGGTCCGCCAGTCCCTGGTTCCCCCCTTTACCCAGGAGTTTTATTTCATCGATGATGAGAGTGGGTTTGAACAATTCAACCGAACGAAATAAAGTTGCTTCAGTCAGGGAAGTCAATCTTTGAGCTCGAAAGGCCAGCTCGCTCAGGACTTCTCCGGCTCTCGATTTTCCTGTTTCCTTGACGCCGTAAAAATAGAGGATAGGGGTGGTATTGAATTTTTCGATTAAATAAGTGTGAAAGATCCACATGGTTAAAATCAAATAATCGGAATCAAGCGGCATCTCCAAATAACTTTTAATAAACGCATTAATTTCAGTGGCAAGTCTGGTAATATCCATCTTTAAAGATCGATTAATAATATTTGCATCCAATATTTTAATAGGAAGATTTTGCTTAGGAGAATATCTTTTACCATCTTTAATAAAATATTCTTCAATGAACCATTGTCCGTTTTTACAGAAAAGGTATTTAGTTCTGCCATCCTCTCCAACTAAATGGATAAGATCAGGAACAATAGATTTTGTCCTGTCTTTCAATATTGAACGAGCTGACTTTCCGGTTCTTTTTCTTTCATCATATTTTTCCGGAATAAAATCAGGCGCTGCCTCGATTAACTGCAAAAGCTTATCTTTGGTATTGCCTTTTTCGATCCAGTCGCTGACATCTTCTTTCTCTTCTAAACCCGGCAGTTCCAGCCATTTGATTTTACGGGCAATACCCCAGAGAGATTGACCGATATTCCGGCAATGCTGATATCCTGGCTGGTCATGATCAGGGATAAGAATCACTTCTTTACCTTTTAGATATTTATTATAAGACTCCCTCCATTTTCCGGCTCCCATCGGGCTGGTGGTCGCAGTGAAACCCATTCTTCTTAAGTTTTCGACGTCTTTTTCTCCCTCTACGATCATCACCGGTTCAATGGACTGGATGATTTCAGGCAGGTGATAGGGTACCGGATTGACGCCTTTCATGTTCCAGATCCAATCATTGTTTCCGTCAGGTCTTCTCTGGCTGAATCCCTTAGGTTTATAGCGGACCACCTGATACAACAAATTACCCTTTTCATCTTTGTAATTATAAGTGGTCGCAATATTTCTATGATAACTATATTTTAATTTTCGGTATTTCGGATTATAAAGAAAACCGTTTCTATTACAGGTAAAGCAGTGATATTTTTCTTTTTCTTCGTCAATATATAAGTTAGGCCGGTTTTTATCCGGATGAAAAGGGCAAAAAGAAATCCAGTTCTTTCCCTCTCTCCTGCTTGCTTCAACAGATACGATTCTTTTCGTTTGATTATCCCATAAATGAAAAATTCTACTTTTAATTTTCAATACTTACCCTCCTGACATTTTATTTAAAAAATATTTGTAAGAAAAACAGTTATTTGATTCCATCCGATTTCTTCTCATGATTGATTAGAAAATTAAACAAAGCAGTCATGTTATCCGCAATTTCCCTGGCATCCCCTAAAGAAAGGGGAGCAGGGAAGTATGGCTGCCATACTTCTATAGTCCTATCTAAAAAATCTTTAGAATATTTGAAAGAAATTTTTTTCGCCATGTATTTTCACCTCTATATATAATTAGTGACATGTCACACAGGGCGAAATAAAATGGCTAGGATCCTTATAAATAAAGGATTTTAATTTTGAAAAATAATTTAAGAGGTCTCTGTGACGTCACAGAGGTTTTTTAGTATTGAGCGGATCGGGGAGTAAAAAGAATTTGGTTTTATAGGCCTCATATTTTACATAATCGTAAAACGGAGGCTCGTTGATGTTGAAGTACTGTTTTAATGATTCGGATAGCCTTTGAATCTGTTTTCTTATCTTTGGGGTGGAAAGGGGGTGGGAGTCAACTTTTTTTCTATAAGTGGTTATTGTCCAGGATAAATCTCCTCTATATCGTGCAAGATCATAAAATAATTCCCATTGCTTATTTGGTTTCCCATTCTTTTGGTTTTCAAATCCCATTTTTCTGTAATCGACGACCTTAGTGAAATGGCCGGGTGCCTGGATCTTCACTTTATCATAATCCAGGAATTGTATAGTGATATGTTCCCACTTTGTACCGGATGGGAGTTTTAATGGAGTTATTCTTTTTTGTGATGGGGCTGGCAATTGGTTTAAAAATGGTATACCTATTTCAAAGCTTTCTCCTTCTTCAAGGCTTTTAATAAAATTATCTACAAAGGGGTAATATTTTTGTTTTAATAAGTAGACTACATGCAAACACTCTTTTTTAATATAGGCCAAAGTATCAGATATAAATTGTTTATTATTTAATATTTCTTTTTCAATTTTATCAAGTTTATTATTTAATTCATTTTTCATTTTATTAAAGCGTTTATTCTCATACTCATCTTCTGTAAATTGGGCTAATTGATAATACGAGCTGAATTTTCCTTGATGATTAAATCTCGATCCTTTTAAAATTGAATTCATGGTATTTTTTTCCAAGGTCATTTTCTCAAATTTACATTCTTCGTATAAAAAGATAATATTTTTTGATAACCCAATTAAGCCCCCACTTAATGTGTGGGTAAATAATTTAATTTTATTATATTTTTTTTCAATGGATGCTATAATTTGAAGATCTTTTTGTGAAAAACTGCTAAATATTATTCTTGCACAATTTTTAAACCAATTATCTTTATCGGTGGTTTTCAAAAAAAGATATTGATTAATTTCCTTTAAAATCGTTTTTTTTAAGCATAAAAATTTATGCCTCATATCTTCAATAAAACCAAGTTCTTTATAAGATAGTATTTTCGATAATGACACCGTTTTACGTTTGCATTTTTTAAATTGATTGGTTTTATTTAAAGAATATTTTTTCAAGAAAAAATAAGGGTTACTACTTGGATTTTTTAATTTATTAAAGTTTTTGATGTAAGCCGGTATTTCTATCGGATAGTTCGGGGCTAATTTACAAAAAAGCCAGGCACTGTCAGTAAAAATGTAATCAGGCCAGCCCGTTTCTAATAAAGATTCACTATTATCTTCAATAAACAAAGCAAAATTTTTATATAAGCAAGATAATTCTTTTATTGTAAAATACGGAATAATCCCGTTGTCTTCTTGATAAATTAGGTGTTCATTAGCATAAAAACTGTTAACATCACCTAAATATTTTTCTTCAAAAAGACCTAATGCGTTTAAAGGTGAGAGATATTTTAGTGATTCTTCAAAATTTGGAGAGAAAAATATATTTGAATCGGCTCCAAAAGTATCGTGGGCAGATAAAATATAATTTTTATCTAAATATCTTTTCCTTTTAGGAGTGATTAATGTTTTTTTTAAGATAATGCAAATTTTATTGACAATATTTGCTTTATCGTTTATTTTTTCATTTAATGCAAAGTCTGGATTATCAAAATAATATTTTTCGTAAATATTATTAGCCCTCTCTTTGATTAATTCTTCAATTTCTTTTTTCAATATTTACTACCTGAATTAAATTTACAAACATTAAATATTATAGGTCATTAAAATAGAAATTCAAAGTAAATAAGTTCATTTTTTATTTATTATTTCAATACTAACCTGATCCCTGATATTTCATAATTTATCAGGACATTTTTCGCGATATTCCGCGATTTATCGCAACCCGTTTTTTGCTATTTTCTATTATTTCTAACAACCTGCAACCGATTTTCAGCGCTTTATCGGTAAATACCAAGAACTATATACTAGAAAGTTTGAAATACATCTTAAAAAAAGAAGGATTTTATAATTGTTTTGTTGTATTATAAAAAGGATATAGAAAAATTAAAAAAGATTTTTTACTCCCTAATAGTGATATAATAAAATAAACATAGATGTCTGAAGTATAACAAAGAACCATCCCCTGATACGTAAGAGAATGGGATTAAGAGAAATAGCCCGGGAATTAAATGGAAAGCGCACCTACTACAAAGGGCGGCAAGTGGTATGCTGGGACCATTAAATATGTACTGGAAAATCCTCTTTATAAGGGGATAGCTCACTATAAAGACAATAAGGTTAAGAATAAAGAATTGGCTGTAGTTTAAGGCAATGTTGCTCAATAAAAAGAAAAGAGGTGCTTTGGTGAAAACTTTTAAAATTATTGGACTTTGGGCGTTAGTAATAATCCTTTGTATAACCATTTACAACTATGGAAAAATTAAATATTATTGGTATGAAGACACTGAAGATCCAGGATGGGGTCACTATATTAAAACATATCAAGGTGAAAATCTTGGCCAAAATCCCGCTTACAAGAATGGCGAAAAATATAAATATACTAGTATTGCGTATAAATTTGAAAAGGACGCAGAGCTTCGATCTATTATTATTATATCTATCATAGCTGCTTCGTTCTTTTTCTCTTTTAAAATAAATAAGTCTTAATTAAGCTTTGCTGTGTAAAAAATATCTATTTTTTATACAGTAAGTCGGGCACAAATGGCGTATCTCGCAAAATATGCCGATTTGAAAACATAAACTAAGTAGTTCGATTATTTTAAGTTATACGCAATTCGCTCGCAGGAACAGGAATAGGTGAGTGAGATGATAGGGCCAAAAGAATATATAGAAAATATAAAAACTGAACAGCTCAAATCAAATAAGGAATTTATACTGGATTCTCTTTCAGGAGCAATAGACAGATTACAAAAAGCATTTCCGCGATACGGTAGTTTTTTAATGGAATTTGTACAGAATGCCGATGATGCCAAGAGTCAATCTTTAAAAATCGAAATATTGACCGATTCTATAAGAATATTTAACGATGGAGATCCATTTTCTGAAGATGATGTAAAAAGCATTTGTAAAGTTGGGCGTTCGTCAAAAACAGCAAAAGATTACATTGGCTATTTGGGAGTCGGATTCAAAGCTGTATTTCTCATCTCTGATTGTCCAGAAATATACTCAGGAGATTTCCTTTTTAGGTTCAATAAAAACGCTTGGGATGACACCGCTCATACACCATGGCAAGTTATACCTCAATGGATAGATGACCCACACATAGAATTTTCTGATAAATATAGAACTGCATTCAATTTACCTCTTAAAGAAATAAGGTTAGTTGAAAAACTAAGGGAAGAGGTCAAACCAGAGCATTTAAGCGACAGAATATTGCTTTTTTTAAGAAATATTAAGGCGATTGAAATAACAGACTCAAATCAAGACTTAAAGAGAAAAATCATAAAATCTGAACTTTCCCAAACTTCAGATTACGAAATCTATCAAATTCAAGAACATGAAAATGATGTTTTGAAAAACGAAGATAGATGGGTGATATTTCGTTCTTCTTGTACGGTGCCAAAAGAAGTAAAAGAAGATTATGTAACGAAAGAATGGGAGAGAGAAAATGTGGATAAGAGAGAGGTATTGGTAGCATTTAAGTTAGGATACGATGACAATTTAGTGGTTGAAAGAGAAGGAACTGCACATATTGGCGTTTTCAGCTTCTTGCCTTTGAAGGAAATCCCAAGCGGTTTAAATTTCTTAATCCAAGCAGATTTTTTAACTTCTCCTGGAAGAGGGGAAATTGCTCGTAAATGTCTATGGAATAACTGGCTTGCGAACGAGATAAATAGTTTAATAATTGGCAAATGCATCCCTACATTTTTAAAACATGAGAAATGGAGAATGAACTTAACAGAAGTCTTGTATTCTCTTGAGGGTGGACATGAGTTATTTGAAGATTATATTAAAGAACCTTTAAGGGAATATCTTGAAAACAGCCCTGTTCTGATTGCAGATGATGGGTCCTCAGTAAAAGCAGAAGAATTAATCCAGATAGGAAAAGAAGTTCGGACATTATTCACAGAGGAAGATTTACAAGTGATATTTCCAAATAGGAAGGTGCTTCACGACCACTGTAAGCCACACAGTAATTTAAAGGTAAAAGGAATTCCAAAAGATATCTACTGGTTAATCAGTTCCTCTGAAGGTGAGGAATTACTTAAACGAAAAGCAGAATTAAAAGATATTGAATGGTTTAAAAAACTATTCTCTATGTTTGTAGGTAATTATACATACACATATTTTTATAACCATTACTCTCGCTACAATGTTGAACATGATAGTTTCTGGAATAGAATGCGTGATTTCTATAAACCAATCGTATTAACGGAAGATTATGGCCTAGCAAAAATCAATGAGTGCTTCATAAATTCGTGGAGGTTTAAAATCCCGGAACAGATAAAAGATAAGTTCAAGATAGTGCACCCCGATTTAATTAAAGATGAAAAATTTAAGGAATTTATCAAAAAATTGAATGAAGAAAGATACCATTATTCTCCTCCAGATACTAAAGTGATTAAAGACTTGACAGAGGATGATATAAAAAAAGCACTAAAAGAGCAAGAAGCAATTGAACTGACACCAGAAAAGTGGGGACAACTTTCAGAAACGGAAAAAGTAGATAAAATTAAACATCTAAAAAACTTATGGGAGGCGAAGTATTTATCCGTTCAGGAATACAATTTCCTTTCGCTTAAAAGCAAGACAGGAGATTGGATAAAACCGGAGAATCTTGTTTTTTCCAAAGAATATAACGCAGAACATAATATTGAAAATTTGACTGAAAGAAAATTACTTGATTTCCCTCTGAAATTTGTTAGTCCAGAATTCATAGAAGATAATATTGAAGATGAGATAAGAAGATGGCGTAAATTTTTTGAAGAGTTAGGTGTGGATAAAATCCTTGAAAGCGAAAAGAAAGCTGGTAAAGGAGAAAAAATAGTTCAACGAATAGCTGTCTTAACGGCTTTAAAATACGAGACTGAGAAAAAAATGGTTCCAAAAGAATTGGGGGAATCTGAAAAGTTAGGATATGATATAGAGTCAAAATCTGGAAGCGAAGAGAGATTCATCGAAGTAAAAGGTACAAGTGATTCTTCTTATGATATATTTCTAACTGTAAATGAATTTAGAGTCCTACGACACAAACGAGATAAATATTTCATTTATGTTGTCAGTGATGCACTTAGAACACCAATTTTACATTCTATCCAAGGTGATAAACTTCTTAAAATTGAGGATACAAAAATAATCATACCATTTAATAAGTGGAAGGATGTTGCAGATGAGGAATTTCAACCGTAATTATTCATTTTGATAATTTATATTTTGACAGAAATGGAAGAAAAGAATATTTGTCAGAAATTTATAAAACTCATGATTGGATTGATGACAATGGAAGGGAAAATCTGGGTGATTGGATTGAAAAAGCAGCGAAAGCTGCCGGAAGGTAAGTTGTATTAAATTGGCACAGTCCAGATTTTAAAAGATATAGATTTAAAAATATCAAAGAATTGTTTTCTGCCCAGAAAAAAAGGAAATCTCATACAAATAATCGCTTTAATCAATCAAAAAGGCAGAGTGGGTAAAACAACTTGCGCAATTAACATAGGAGCGGGCTTAAATAAGCTTAACAAGCGCGTATTATTGATTGGTTCTGTTATCGATGTTACAATTAACTCTTTGATGAATGTTATTGATAATAAGATGAGAGAAGGAATAATAAATTTTAAAATTTTAATTTCTTCCCCACAATCTCTTTTAGGCCATGGTCGGTTGGCCACTACTGAAATTTATCTTAATTTATCTCCGGAAGATGCTATTAGAGAATTTTTAAATAAATGGTAAGGTGCAACAACCACAATACTCTTATGATTAGGCACCTTGAGTGGTCTTTTGGCTTATATGGGCTAAAGTAAAGGCGATTTCGCATATACCTAGTTGAAATTCCGAACCTCACCTGTAAAAAGAGTTCATATAAATGTCTAAAGGATTGGGCAAAGAACTGAGAAGGAAAAGAATATCACTTACTGTAAGGGTGTATAATGGCACAAATTAAACTTAAAACAAAAATTGATGCAGATTTCATTATAGAGATGATGTCTGTATTTGAGAAATTTGAGCATCAAAATAAGAAATATCTCTCCTATTTGAATACAGAGCGAAAAGGTGATGAAGCAGTAGTCTATGAAAAAATAATCATTCCTCTATTTACTGATGTATTAAATTATGACAAGCATAAAGACTTCAATCCTCAATCCACTCTCTCTACAGGCACAATAGATAATTGGATTAAGAATCGTGAAGGTAGTCCTCTTATTGCACTTGAAGCCTTGAGAAGCAATGCCTCACAAGCAGAATTTATTGAGCATCGTCAACGCCTCCTATCAGGATATTTTGATGAACTCGGTGCTAAATACGCTGTTCTAACTAATGGCGTTGTTTTTGAGGTATGGAATAGAATAGCAGAAAAAAGCAAGGGGCTTTTTGTTAAGATTGATTTCAGAGAAATTTATACAAAATTCATTGAAAAGGGAATCAGAGCCTTCATTGATGAAGATTGGAGAAAATTATCTATTTTGATGACCTTAAAAAAGGAAAATCAATATCTTGATGTAAAATATATTTATCCTGAACCTCAGCTTGATATTTCTGAAGAATTACATTTTAATAATTTCCTCTCTGCTCTTCAGGAAAGAATGGAAGAGGTTAAGAAAGATGTGCTCGCTAAGTTTAAGTATCTTAAAGGAGAATATCAAGAGTGCTCAGAACATATTAAACAATATGAGGAACGGACATTTTTAAAAATCCGTAAACGCTACGAAAGGGCACAAAAATTTATTCAATCATTCGAAACCTGGCAAAAAACATCTTCTACCAATACTACACCAGAGGCTTTCTGTTTAGAAACAATGTATGTTTTCTTTAACCGTATCCTCCTTATCCGTATATGTGAGGATAAAGGTATTATTTCACGAAAGATATCTGATGGAGGGATAAAAAAATACATAGAATATAGAGGGTATATTAAATTTAGCCAGGTAGATTATAAAGCCCTTCTTAAAGAAGCATATCAAATAATGAACCAATTTTATCCGCATCTCTTTCAAATTGATATCTTTGATTGGTATGAAATTGATAATGATATACTCTTGCGAGTGTTATTTACTTTTAACCCTTACAATTTTAATAAAGTAAACCGCGATGTATTAGGGAAACTTTATGAGAAGTATCTCGATCGAGAGGAAAGGAAACGATTGGGAGAGTTCTACACTCCAGAAGAGGTAATAGATTACATCTTGGATGAAGTAGACTACACTCCAGAGTCAGAGATTGAAGGTACAAAGTTACTTGACCCAGCCTGCGGTTCTGGAGGTTTTTTAGTAAGAGCAACTAATATTTTTGTAGAGAAACTTAAAAACCATGGCTTTAATGCAGAGACTATCTTAAGAAAATTGCAGGAAAGTATCTATGGTTTTGATATTAATCCATTTGCCTGTCATCTTGCAGAAACAAACCTATTCTTTCAAATAATAAACCTTATTCATCAAGCCAAGAAAAATAATCCAGATTTTGTAATGGATAAATTCAATATTTACCAGACAGATTCCTTAAGAATTCCTGAAGAAAAAGTGGAGTTAAGGTTATTTCCCGGAGAAATAAGCGAGTATTTAATCGATACTGATATTGTAAAAAGGATAAAACTCAAGCAAGGTGAATTTAAAGACGGATTTGACTTTGTAGTAGGAAATCCACCATATGGGGATATTCTTGACTCAGAAAGTAAAAAAATAATCAGTAAGAAATATCCTTTTGTTGCAGATTATGAAATTTCTGAATACTTTATTGCTTTAGGCATGGAATTGTTAAAAGATAAAAGTCATTTGGGCTATATTGTCCCAAATACTCTTATACTAAATGTAAATGCTAATAAATTTAGGCAGCACCTGTTAGACAGTTCTTGTGTCTCTCAAATAGTAGATCTCTCAAAAATTAGTGTTTTTCTGGATCCCAAGGTTAGAAATATCATTTTATTGTTAAGAATAGAGACGAATGCCATGACAAGAAACGAGTCTGAGGTTAAAGCTCTTTTCTGTGAGGGATTCAAAAAAACACTCATTAGTGGCTAAACTTCGAAATACGAGAAAATTATCGGTACTCAAGGATAACGATAAAGAATGGTTGTACCTGTTTAGATTTAAAGCAAATACAGCGAATATAATTGTAAAGATAGACTCAGGAGTAGAGGAACTCGGCAAAATTGCCCAAATTAGCCAAGGATTAATTCCATACGATAAGTATAGAGGTCATTCTCCAGAGACTATTAAAAATAGAATTTGGCATGCCAAATACAAAAAGGATAAGAGTTATAAAAAAGAGTTACGAGGAGGAGATGTTAAACGGTATTATCTTAAGTGGAATGGAACACAATGGATAAGTTACGGCAATTGGCTTGCAGCGCCTCGGAAACCTGAATTTTTCACTTCTCCAAGAATTTTAATTCGTGAGATTACAGGTGAGGAAACTGGTAAAATCAACGCTACTTTCACTGATAAGGAATATTATAATAATCCCAGTATTATTAATGTAATTAACAAATCGGGTGGGGAATATGATTTAAAGTATATTTTGGCAATAATAAATTCTACTTTATTCGCCTTTTATCATCTTAATACCTCTCCGAAAGCGAAAAAGGGGCTGTTTCCCAAAATTTTGGTAAATGATGTAAAGAACATTCCTATTGGACCCGCTTTGCCGAAAGTCCAACAAAAATTTGCAAATCTCGTAGACCAGATTTTAGAAATTAATAAAGATATCCCAACCCTTGAGGCAAAAGTCTCTGATATTCAAAAACTACTTGAAGATTTTGATTTTATTCTTGGTGATTTAGCTGATATTCCTGGAATTAGAGTTGAACTAAGGGATAGAATTGGTAAGCCAAGAATTAAAAGAGAGGAACTTAAAGTTTTTTTGGATAAGAAATCATATATTGAATGCAAAAATGAATATGTAGCAAATTACATAGAACTTTATCTTGAGTCTTTAGGTGATACTCTTCGAGGAAAAACAAATTCTGAGGTTATTGACCTTATCCAAATTCCTAAATCTCCTGCTCAGCTCCAGAATATCTTACAAAAACGCCAAGAATTACTCAACCAAATAGAAGAGCTAAAACATCATCAAGATGAGATTGATAAGGAAATTGACGAAAGGGTGTATAAGTTGTACGGATTAACAGAAGAAGAGATAAAAATTGTGAAGAGAAGTAATTAAGAATTAGCACTCATGTCCTATTATCTCTCTTTAGGAAGTGAAGAGGAGAAAATAATGGTATAGGTTTTCTGATGATGGAGATAATTAGAGACACATCCCTTTTTCTTAAATAGGAAAGGGATACCAAGTCAATAGTCCGGTAATTTTTATCTGAAAACATATGGGCTTGAGGAATTTTTAACCAGATGGTTGAGGCTTTAGGTATTATTATAGATAGACGTCCTAAAGGAAGACCTCGTAAAAGGGAAAGCTAAACTATAGAAAAAATAGGATGTGCTCTATTTTCCACAAAAGTTGCAGAGGATGAAGGGAAAGTAGATGATTAAAAAAACTAAAGAATCTTATTTTTATAATATGGACAAATTTTTTAAGAATATGAAATTTAAAAATAAAATAGAATTATTTCGTATTAGAAAAAGATATGGATGGTTACTAAGAAAAATATCAGAGCATTCTAGTTTATTTAGAAGAATAATAATATTAGTTATATCTTTGGTTTTTGCAAAAATTATTATAGGAACCATTGACTTACCAAATTTTCCTTTTAATAAATTAGCTGATAATTTTAATTCTATCGGTGTTATGATTGGTGGTGTATTAGCAATTGTCTTAGCTCTATCTATATTTGTATTACAAAATGCTTCAGATATGTATTCTTCACAATTTTACGAAGTTTATATTCATGACAAGTTAGAAAAATCTATTTTTTTCATAATAATTATATTAGCTTTATTATTTTTTACTGCAGGAATAATATTTAAAAATGATTTATTTATTATTACAACCGCTATGAAAAAAGTCATTATTTATTGTTTCCTCTTTTTTATTGCATTAATTTTTGTACTAATCGATAAACAATATGAAAATGTGCGAAGAAAGGCAAATCCCATTAAGGCTTTAGAATTCTTAGAATATAAATCCATATATTTTCTTAATAATATTCAAAAGGATATTACAGAACTTGTAAGAATTGTTAAATTAAAGGATCAAGATTCATCGGAAGAATTAATTAAAGCAATTGAATGGAATAAATATCCAGTTCTACATTTGCCAATTCTTAATCGGCAAATAGAAAATTTATTTGAGATAACCATGAAACTTTCTGATAGACAAGAAATAGAAACTGCAAATAGAGGGCTTAAATCTATTAATAATATTTTATTAAAATATTTGGATTTGAGAAAAGATTGTTCACTAGCCTATCCATCAAAAATTAATTTTCTTGCGATAGAAAGCGACAGTCAATCTTTTCTTTCTGAAAATATTGAAAGGTTAAATAATATTGAAAAAAAATTTATAAAAGAAAATAAAATAGAAAATGCAGTTTATGTCTTTGATATGTTCATTTCTTTAGCTAATAAATCAAAAGAAATTACATTTTTAAATACAAAAAATAAAAATCCGATCTTTAGTCAAATAATTGGTTATTTTAAATTTTTAATCGAATTTTCGATTAGAGAAAAAAATCAGGAGGTAGCTTTCCAAGGGATTCGGGTATTAGATAATTTTATTTTAGTAGTTTTTGATAATAAATTAATGATTTCATTGAATACTATTTATGAGGATTTGTTAGCAATTGCATTGTTTGGGATCAGTGAAAAAAATACTGCTATCACTGATAAATGCCAAAATGTGTACCTTGGTAGTTTAACCAGAATTTTTAAATGTCAAATAATAGATGCAGATAGATACATTGAAAAAACATTAGAAAATATTAAAACTATTACAGTAAGTATCTATCTAATGATGATAAAAGGTTATTTACCAAACAATATTTTAACAAGTTTCGCTCTAACTAAACCATATGAAAAAATGATTAATCATGTATATGAAATTGTTCATAGCTATAAAGAATTAAAAGATGAAAAAACAAAAGAATCTTATAGAAAAGACATAGTAGGCTTATTTGATAAAATTTATAGATTTTTAAGAGATTTGGCGGAAAAAATAAAAAATTGCGATAGTATTTTGAATACGTATATAGGATTTCTTATTTTTGATTTAGATTCATTATTAATTGATTTAATTGAAGATAAAGAATTTAAAAGTTCTCAAGAAAAATTAATAGAAATATTAGGATATTTTGTCTATCTTCCTTCATGGTTTGTTTTATATGATAAAGCATCGAGAAAGTCAAATAATCTTAATTTAAACGAATTAATAGAAGCAGTTACTAAAACCGGATTAAAACTATTTAAAAAAATTAAAAATGATGATTCAATTATAGAGATTGAAAAAATAAAATTGTTGAAAGATTGCGTAGAATCTATATATGATATTGCAAAAAACAGCATCGAAAAAATTAAAGAAGATTATGGTTATGATGAGCCAAGAGTAATGTTAAAGTTATGTTTTTTGGGAGTTTTGGGTCTAAAAAATGACTTGAAACCGATTATTACAGAAGTAAAAAATAGAATATGTGAATTTGAAAAAAACTATAAGGAGAAGTATTTCCACGGCGTATCAGATGAAATTATCTCGGAAAACATTTATGGTCCAAAAAAAGAACAGTTATTGATTGAATTACTACGTTGGCATAGAAATTTCATTAATCATAAATATGAAACTCATCGATTAATGGATAGTTCAGAAGATATAATGTTCGAATTAATTGATGAAAAAGACATTGAAAGATTTATACATGAAGTATGGAATTATACTTTTCCAGATTCTCAATAAAAGAATTTTACATTACGAGAGAAATAATTAGGGAAATAATTAGGGACACATCCCATTTTCTTAAATAGGGAAGGCGTAACAAGTCAATAATTCGGTAATTCCTCAACTTTAAAATTGCTCGAGGGTATCCTGGAAGAAAAGAGGAGAGAGATAATAAAAGAGTTGATTAAATCCGGAAGGATTAAAATGTGACAAAAAACTGTACTTTATTATATCAAATACAATTAATAGAAAGGAGGACATAATGACAGATAATGAAATTAGAGATGCTATTTTAGAAGCCGCTTATAATAAAGCAAAAGAGGACGGGATGATAGAAGCGGGTGGAAGATTTACTGTTCACGAAATAAGCAAACTAAACAGACTGGAAGGAATAGAAAAAAATAGAATAGATTTTAATATTGGATATTTAGAGAAGGATGGTTTAATAAAATGGGTTATTATTGGAAAGGTGGCAATTACTATCATGGGAGTAATTTATTATGAAACAAAATATCCAGAGGTTCTTTCGGTAATCCCAAAAGAAGATACAATGGCCGACAATGAAATTAGAAATGTTATTTTAGAAGTTGCCTATAAAGAAAAAAAGGATGGGAAGGGCGAAGAGGGCGGAAGATTTAATGTGTATAAAATAAACAAATTAGAAGGATTAAAAAAAAATAGAATAAATTTTAACGCTGACTATTTAGATAGGATAAACTGGGTAAAGTGGACTACGGGCAGAAAAATGATAATTACTATCCAGGGAATAAAAGAGTACGAAGGAATACATAAATATGAATAGAAATCAAATTAATGTTTGAATGTTTTAGAAATAAGATAAAAATTATTGATATTTTCTCTCGATATTTCTTTTTTTAATGTTATAATTATAAATACAGAAGGGAGTGTGATTCGCTAAAATTACACTCCCTTTTAATATAGCTATACCGAAAGATTTAACACGTGTTTTCCTTTCGGTTTTTTATTTTATTAGGCTTAAATATTTTTTCAGTATCTCTTGCCTGGCAAATTGAGGACCCACTCTTTCTCTCTCTATCTCTCTCTATTTCTCATTAGTCATTGTTATGCCAGGACAACTTTTCTCTAATATTTCATATTTAATTTTAGATCTAATTTAATCCTCTTCGCCTAATAGCGACTTATCGACTCTGGCCACTCTAATTAATCTAATTTACCTGGTAAATTTAATCCACTCCGGATATCTCTGATTTTACAACTACACCACGCGCGGGGCGGGTAGTTTTCCTTCCCCCTTCAATCCCCCCTAAAACCCCCCTCTTATCCCCCTTCTTTTTATTATTGCTCCTTGGCTCAAAAGCTACGCTCGCGGGGACGCTTCTAAGCATAAACGCAGGTGAAGGTAACGCTCTTATGCCCCGCTGTTGCTTCGCTTTATTCGCCACCGCAAAAAAAAGGTTAGGCTATGATTCATTAGGGGGGAAGTATAAGGGGGAAGGAAAAACTGCGGTCGATTCACCTCCTACTCTACAAGTATAAGCGAAGGCATTATCGAGATCCTCTCTCCCTTGCCCCGCCCCTGTTTGCGAACCTTTTCGTGCATCTGTTATCCCTCGTGGTTTAGTCTTCTCCCCGTAAAAAAAAGAAAAAAACAAGAAACAATTAAAGGCATAAATATATTTTTTCTTCTTTTTCGGTGACTATATCCTTTTGATTCTTTGTGTTTAAGCGATAGGTAAAAATACCTCAAACCAAAAAGAAAAACCCTTTTTGATTTAAGATTTTTTTACCTATCGCGGGGAGAAGAGAAGGGGAAGAAAATGTGAGAGGGAAAAAAAGAAAGAGCAATGCACTCATCGGTTAAATAGTAATTTACCCGGCGAGAGCATTGCCAGGGAGAGAGAAAGAGTATTGCTTTTTATAAACAGGAGTAAATCACCCCTCTTTTACAAAAAGCAATACCAGAAATAGAAAAGCGAAAAGAGAAGCATAACACTCAAAAAATAATTAAAATTTAGGGAAAAGAAAAATTGAATTATTTTTATCGTGTAATGCTAAAGAGAGGATGAACGCTTAAAAGATATATAAGAAGGGAAAATCACCCCTTCTTATATATCTTTATTCTGATATAAAATGTGTAGCAGTTAGCGACCGGTGGATTAGTCTTATCCCTGTAAAAACAAGATAAAAAGTAAATGAGGGAATAATTGCAGGAGCTTTTTACCTTCATTTTCGGTGGCTAAATTTACCTGATTCCGTGCGATTGGCGATAAGTAAAAACATCCATAAATAAAATATTAAAGAAAAGAAATATTTTCTTTATGTAGTTTTCACCTATCGCCAGGGAAGGATCATCTTTTTTCTCCTCTTTGTAATTTTCTTCTCCTGGCGTTTGTAGAAGCTAATGCCGCAAAAAATTCTCGTGCTTAATTGCTTGCCTGCATTTTTTTGCGGTGCTGAGTCTTCTATAAACGCTCTCGTTGTCGCACCTATAATCTCTTGGGATAGTTTTAGTATTTTTTTATCGAAAAATTATAAGATGCTGAGGCACCAGATAAAAAAATATTTAAACGTGGAAGTATAGTGAGCAGGAACAGGGAGGGAAGGGGGGAAAGGCATTCGATTATTAGAAATAGAAATTTAGCCCTATGATAAGAAGTATCAGATTGAGCCCGCCTTTATATTTTTAACCAGGCTAAAAAAGCTTTTTGCTGATTAAAAATATAATGCTTTTTTTGCTATACATAACAAAGCTTTATCGGATAAGATATATGCGAAATTATTTCTTGTAGAATGTCCGATAGAGTCTTGTTATGTATTGGCAGACTTTCAATTACAACTTCTTAGCAAAAAAAGCTCCTGGCGGGCGGTCGTGGTAAAGTGGTAGATGAGATGGACAGAAGTTATTTACCAGGAATTCAATAAAAGTAGGATGATTATTATTTTCTAGGTGAGGGATTATATTAAGATGGTGAAAACCGCTATTTCATATAATGATCAAGATTTTATGAATTACCCGAAGGGTATTTGGGCAAAAGCGGGAAGCACTTGAACCACAAATTATGTGTTGTCGGATGTTAAAAAATTATTCTAATTCTGGTAACTGATTAATTGTCTCCAATATGTATGTTGCGTGAATTATAACAGCCAATGCTAAGGGGTGAACTTGTTGTTTTGTCTCATATAAACTTTTAATAGTTTCTGTTACGCTAAAATCTTTTGAAACAAGCCCTACAATAAACTGAATCTTGCCAATATGTGTTCCTCCCGCATAATTTCTGTTAGATTCAACAAAATAAACAGGCCCCCCACTGTTTCCTTTAAAAACCTCAAAATCAAGTAGAAAAGATCCCTTTTTTTGTGTGGGAACAAGAGGAAAGGATGCAACTTTGCCACTCCTTAAAATAGGAAATCCTGCTTCGTTTGCTTCAACCCCGAAAGGAAAACCTAAACAGAACATTTCATCACCAGGATGAATTTCAAAATCAGTTAAAATTTTATCGTCAGCAAACATAGTTGTAGGTAAAAGTTGATGATCAATGTCTTTTGGTAATTTAACATACATTACAGCAACATCAATTCCTGATTTATTTTTAACCCACAAAGTGTTACTCCCTTGTCGTATTTTAATCTTCCAAGGAATCTTTACGAATGAATTATCATTTTGTTTTTTCCGTAAATAAATTGTTGCCTCCTCACCCTTAATGTTTTCAAATACATGCGCAGCCGTTACTAAAACATAGTGTGCCTTGGTTGGGTCTTTTTTAAGAGGTTTTCCAATCAAAAAACATGATCCCATAGAACCATCTCCTTCGATTTTATAGGTATTCCGCATCATAGCAGAATTTAACTCCAATGTGTTTTGATTTTCAGCCATAGCTTTCCCTCCAAGTAAAAAAATAATGATCATTATTAATATTATTTTATTTAACATAATTTTTGAATTTCCAATAACGTAAAATAATCGAACTACTTCTTTTATACACGAATCTATGTGAAGTTTCGAAAATTAACCACTAATTTCCCTTGTAGCATTTTTTATAGATTCTTATACTCATCATAAACTGTTTTTATTAATTTTACAAATAATAGGGGTATGACCATAAATTTATAGCCGGATAAATCGTTAAAAACCGATTAATAAAAGAAGGGAATGCTATAAAAATAACATTCCCCAAAGAGCAACAAAGAAAAGGAATGCAATAATAAACCTTTTCCTTGCATATTAAATATATCACGGATTTAAGAAAATATCAAAGGGCAATTGCAATATTACATACCTGGCAAAAAAAGCTCCTGGCGGGCGGTCGTGGGGATAAGATGGCCAGTAGTTATTTACCAGGAAGTCAATAAAAGCAGGTTAACAGATCATTTTAATAAAATAACGGGGGAAAGAGGAAAAGAGCTTATTTACAATCGATTTTACAAGCCTGGCCTATTCAAATTTTTCTAATGATTATTATATTCTAGGTGGGAAATTATATCAAAATGGTGAAAACCACCATTTCATATAACGACTTGTGGATAAAAGAAATCCCGACTTGTCGGGATTTGGGGAAATCATTGATTTCCCTTTTATCCGCTGTTAGACTATAGTGCGAACGAAGGGGCATATTAACTACTTTTAAGATTGCTTTTTATTTTCGATTTCGCTGTGCAACTCCAAACACATGTTAGCAGACCAGTTTCTAATGGCTTCCCAGTTACGAAAATCTCCCTCATTGACCTCCCTCCTGAACTTCACTATCAGCTTCATTATCAACCAACCAAATCCGCTCAATGTCCCGAAGTCTAATTTCCCTTTAAAGCAGCCGACTCCAATGGCTTTGACTTTCGGTGCCTTTTTCATAAGTGGACTTAGAAAGGCAGATACTGCATGCATCTTTTCCCAAAAACCCATTTCACTCTTTGGCCTTGGCTGATCCTCAAATCTTGGATCAAGAAAAACTGGAACTGGAAGAGGTTCATCAGCAATCTGATGCATCTCCATACCTGCGAGAAAATAAACAACTCGCTTTTGAGCCAAACTTTCTTCATACCTCGCCAGAAACTTTCTAACTCCTGACAGCACCTTCCCGTAGAAAATGGGACTACCTACGATCACTGCATCATATAAGTTAATGTCATCTACATTTGTGACTGGTTGTACATTCACCTCTGCACCATATTTGCCAAGCTCTTTTCCGATGACCTCTGCTATCTCACCTGTTGACCCGGACTTCGTAGCGTAGGTGATCAAAACTTTTTTGTTCATTTGCAAGAGCTTTTCTTTTGATTTATTCATAATTTTTGCCCCCCCTTGGTATGTTTTGCGAACTACTTCGTTTATGCACGACTCTAGGTGAAGTTTCGATAATTAACCACCAATTTCCCTTGTAGTATATCTCTATAAATTCTTATGCTTATCATAGACTAATTTTACTAATTCTACAAATAATGATTTTATATATAGATAAATAAAGGGGTCCTTCTTCTGCCTGGAAGGATCTTTTTTTTATTTGTATAAAATAAGGAGCATTTCTAAGGAAATCAGAGGAAAATACACTTTTATCTATATAGATCAGAGAGGACGCTTTAAACTTGATTAAATTTGTCAAGTATGATAAAATATAGCATATACCACTTAGCTTCGCTTGATTTAAAACCTGTCCTCGACCTGATCGGGGATTCAAAAAAAGGAGGTGAAAAATAATGGCCACAGTAGTAACCGTTCCTCGTGATTCAGCCTTACAATTTAGATTAGTAGTAGGCAGCAACCCGGAAACCGGAGCACCTATCGTTAACAGCAAGACCTTTAATAAAATTAAATCTACTGCTCTCGAACAGGATGTCTATGATGTAGCTACCGCTTTAACGGGCTTGCAGAAGTACCCTTTGGATGAGATCAGATTCGAAAAAGAATCTCAACTTACTGAATAATCGTTAATAACTATAAACCATAAACAAAGAAGGAGGTGAAAAATAAATGGCAACCGAATTGGGAGAAGTAACTACTTACAAAAGACTGTATATGCAGTTTAGAGATACTGTCGGAAAGACTACTAATATAACTTTAAATAATCCTAAAAACTTAGATGATGGGGATTATGCCGATTTAGCTGCTCAAGATGCATCCATTGAAGGAGTTATGGATACTATAATCGCTAAGAATATCTTCCATAATAATGGTAATGACTTAGTGGCTAAAGTCAATGCAAGAATCCTTGATTATAAGTCTACTGATGTTATGGATGTGTAATATAAATAAATTAATATAAGATTCTTCCTTGGAGGGCTCCGCGGACCTTCCCGGGGAGAGAGAAGGAGTAATAAATGTTAGAAGTATTTGTCACTAAATATCTATTAGATTTTGCTCTTGTTTTTCTTGTTGGTCTGGCCTCTAAATTTATGGTAAATAAGTTTGGCCAGGATAGGGCAGGCAAAATAAAAGAGGCTATTCTTTCCGCTATGCTTTGGGCAGAAGAAGAGCTGGGAATAGGGAATGGTGAGGAAAAATGGAAAGTAGCCTGGGTAAAATTAATCGAAATATTAAGGAAACAAAAAGTTACATTAAAAGAGGGCGAAATTTCCTATGTAAAGGATCTTATGAAAGCTACTGTCCCGGAGGTGAACGAAATTATATATAAGGCTATGCCGGATGTAGTAAGGAATGGCAGGACTTTAAAATATAAATAAATTATGGGTATAATTAATGATATAGAATTAACTGAATATTTTTCTTTGTATGAATTTGAGTGTCCCTGCTGCAGGCGGGTTATGCTGTCTCCGGACCTTTTGGCCAGGTTAAATCATCTAAGAAGGGTTATAAATAGGCCGATATATATCAATTCCGGTTACCGGTGTAAAGAAGAAAATCAGAAGGTCGGTGGAGTTTCCGCTTCTTATCATCTCCTGGGTATGGCGGTAGATATTCACGCAGGCGATTTTTTGCTTTATGATCTTCTTCTTTATGCTCATGAAATTGGATTTAATGGTATCGGATATTATGAAAAGAGAAATTTCTTACATCTTGATATTAGGCCTGGACCAAAGCACACCTGGAAAGGAAATAAGTGAATTGGATATTGAATATGTACTGAAATTAATAGCAAATAACGGCTTTCCCCTGGTGCTTTCTGTATATTTAGTATGGAAATTAGAGTTTCTTATTACCGAAATCGTAAAGAATCAAAAGGAATTTTCCCATAATGTTACTGCTGAAATCAAAGAAATCAAGCAGACAATCAATGAATTGCGGGTTGATTTTGCAAAAAATCAATAAGACTGTTGATATATAAGGTTTTTAGCGTTTTTGAAAAAAGCTTCGTATTTGGCGTATATGGGGCGTATTTATCCGAACTTAATGAATCATACCAGCCACCTTAAAATAAGCGCTAAAAACACGCTTAAATTAGTTACTATTTTTCGTGGTTCTTGGAATTCCCCGCTTTTATCCTTCTTTTCTCTTATATACTCTCTTTTACTACTATATTCTCCTATTTTCTTGTATGCTTACCATATTAATAAAGAAATCATTGAGATTTGAGGATTTATATTTAACTAAAAATTATTTGGAACACTAACAAGAAGATTAATTAATTCCTTTAGTTTAAGGGCTTTTTTATTTTTATAAAAAGAAGGATTTTTGAAAGATTTGTCGTAATGTCTAATTAGAAGTAATTTAGGTTTATTATTTTATAATAATTATAAAAAGAAGTTTCTTTAAGTGATTAGTTATGTTAAATGTGAAGACCCCATTGATTCATATATATAAAGAGAGGGAAAATATATAATGAAAAAATATATTTTCTTTAAACTTATTTTATTATTTATAATTCTGCTATCTTTTATTTGTTTCGCAACAGAACAAACAGAAGAAAAAGAAGATTTATATTTACAATTATGTAAAGGGGTTATCGGTTGTATGACAAATAAAAGTCTACCACCTTTTTATCACTTGCTTTGTTTATTTCAAAGGAAATTTTCTTTACCAATTGTAAATAAAAAGAGGGTATCTTAGAAGACACAATCGCTCTTTCTCTTT
>Ga0315541_1001225_pt1 | contig 24595 bp, 23 predicted proteins | sample SalMarSW160190MG_FD_203095 | JGI IMG/M metagenome (GOLD analysis project Ga0315541, IMG submission 203095) | Salt marsh sediment microbial communities from the Plum Island Ecosystem LTER, Massachusetts, United States - Salt Marsh Sediment SW1601-190 ...
ATGGACGTGCCCTGGTGCCGAAGCCATCCTGGCCCTGCGAATTGCCTGGTTCAACGGGCAATGGCAAGAACTGTGGGAGTCCAAACCCCTTGCCGCCTGAATCTACCTACAAACAAGGGATGCACCCCCCGGCAGACGCCCGCCGGAGTAGGCTTGACAATCGCGGACTGCGCTGTATCCAGGGGAACGTTCCAGCCGGCGGCCAAGAGGCCGGCGCGGCAGCAGCGGGCCGGCCCGCCTGCAAGCTGGTGGGTAGGCCCGCCGGGCGCGCGACCGCAGCGGACAAGGACCTCCAACAGGCGAAAAGGAGAACGCAGGGATGAAACCAAGGAACAGATCAGCGGGGCGTTGGACGGCGGCAATCCTGCTCGGGGCGGCCTGGCTGCTGGCCCTGCCCGCGCCGGCGCGGGCCCAGTTGCCCAAGGTGCCCATCCAGACCACCCCCAGGACCATCCTCTGGGCCGTGCCGGGTGAGCTGCGCATCGATCCGATGAGCGGAAAGCCCCACAACCCCCACGTCGCCGACCGCGACTGGCGCAAGGAAAACACCGTTTGGTCCCGGGCGGAGAAGAAAATCCGCCTGGCCGGCGCCCGCAACGAATGGGTGGGCTTTCAGTTGATCGTCGAGGCCGCCGGCGACAACCTCAAGTACGTCAACGTGCGTGCCTCGGACCTGGCCGGACCGGGCAATAGAAAGATCTCCGCCCGCAGCGCCAAGCTGTTCCGGGTCTGGTACACGGAGGTGACCGAGCCTTCCCGGATCCTGTCCGGCTTCAACGCCATGGGCCTGCCGTCCCTGGGGACCGGCTTCTACGGCGACGCGTTGATTCCCTTTCACGTCCGCGGTTGGGGCGCTCCCTTCGCCGTGCCCAAAGGGCGCAACCAGGCCGTGTACGTAGACCTGAAAATCCCGAAGAACACCCCCGCCGGCGTCTACAAAGGCACGATCACCGTCAAAGCCGACCGGGCCAGGGACGCGGCCGCGGAGGTGGAACTGAGAGTGTGGGACTTCGACATCCCCGACAAGCTCAGCGCCCGGGCCGAGGGGCCGCTGTATCGCGCGACCATCCCCGGCGCGTTCGGCGTTCGCTCGACCGACGAGCGGAACCTCAAGCTGGAGCGGCAGTATTTCCGCCTGTGCCGCCAGCACCGGATGATCGGATACATCTACGACTGTTCCCCCAAGCTCAAGGGCGAAGGCAAGGACATCACAATCGACTGGGCCTTCCACGACAAGCGGTTCGGGCCGTACTTCGACGGCACGGCCTTCGACGATCGCGTCCCCATCGAGCACTGGAACGTGCCGGTGGACACCTACTGGCCAAGCCCCAAAGGCGGCGACGCAAAGGACCCCGACCTGTACTACGGCCGGATCGAGACCGTCCTGAGGCAATACGACCAGCACTTCAAGGAGAAGGGCTGGAACCCGCGGATGTACGTGTTCTTCCAGGGGCTGGACGAGCCCTCCCAGCAGGCCCAGTTCGTCAAGATCAAGAAGCTCGCCGAGACCGTCCACCGCTCCAGCAAGCGGATCAAGATGCGGCACGACTTCTACACCGCCTTCGGCAAGCCGGAGCCGCTGTTGAAGTATTTCGGCGATTCCATGGACATCTGGTGCATCTCGGGGTGTTTCTACCCGGTCAAACTCCTCCAGGCCGAGCAGGCCAAGGGCAAGGAGGCGTGGTTCTATCAGGGCTCCGAGCCGTGGATCGGCTCCGAGAACCTGGACAACGAGGCGTTGGGGCTGCGGACGTGGGCGTGGATCGGCTGGAAGTACCGCGTGGACTGCTGGCACAACTGGTGCAGCGGGCGCTGGGGCGGGGAGAACCTGCTCCTCTGGCCGAACAACTCCGGCACGCGGCAGTACTGGCGGCCGAACCACAACGGCGTGATGATGTTTCCGGGAAAATGCCTCGGCGTGGATGAGATCTTTCCGTCGATCCGGCTGAAGGCGTATCGCCGAGGGAACACAGACTACGAATACTTCGTCCTGCTCAAGCAGCTCGGCGCCGGGGCAAAGGCCGACGAGATTGTGAATTCCATCGTCCGCAAGGCCCTGGGCGAGGCCGGAAACGACGAGGCCCTCATCGGAAAGTTCGGCGACTGGTCCCACGACCCCGACGAGTGGGAGAAGGCCCGGGCCAAGCTGGCCGAGGCCATCCTGTCGGCGAAGAAAGGTTAGAGCTGAGAGGTGAGAGTCTGGCCCGCGGACGCGCGGCGTGGCGGCGGCAGAGTGAGCGCGTGTCCGCTGTGACCTCTAACGTCTCACCTGCGCCCGGCGCCGGCGGGGCGACGATGCGAATGGATCAGGTCCAATGAAAGCCATCCGGATCACCAGTGAGCGCTTCACCTGCGAGTTGGCCGCCGAGGCCGCAGCGGCGCATGAGGTGCCGCCCGGCTCGACGCTGCGGATTCACTGCCGGCATGCCAACGACCGCAACGTGGGGCCGGGACCCGTGCGGGCGACGGCGGCCAACCCCGGCACGGGGCCGATCGCGGTGACCGGGGCGAAGCCGGGCGAGGCGTTGAAGTTCGAGATCCTCGAGGTCGTACCGGAATCGCCCGGCCACGTCTCGGCCGGCTGGAAGGGCGGCTCCCAGGCAGTGGAGATCGTCGACGGCCGCGCGGTCTTTCACGGCGTCCGCATTCCCATCCGGCCGATGATCGGCGTTCTGGGCGTGGCCCCGGCCTCGGGGTCATGGAAGACGATGGACTGTGGGCCGTACGGGGGGAACATGGACACCAACGACGTCGCGGCCGGGGCGACGGTGTACATACCGGTCTTCCAGCCCGGCGGGCGGTTCATCCTCGGCGACGTCCACGCCGTCATGGGCGACGGCGAGATCGGCGGGCAGGGGCTGGAGTGCGCCGCCGCCGTGACCATGCGCGTGGACGTCGAGCCCAAGCCCATCTCCGACCACATCTATCTCTACCGCGACGACCGCCTCATGGTCATCGGCTGCGCCGAAAGCATCGAGGAGGCCGTCCGCGACGCGGCCGTGGCCATGATGAAGCTCATCGAAAACGCCGGCATCATGGACGAGTTCAACGCCATGAAGCTCCTCGGCCTGGCCGGGGAGACCCTCTTCTGCCAGCACTGCTGCCCCATCAAGAGCGTCCGCGTGGCCGTGCCGCTGGAATACCTGCCGGCCTTGCGGCCGAAGTAGTCCACGAATTACACAGATTTCACGAACCGAAGGCGGGGCGGGCGCGACGCAGGGCATGTCACTTCACGGCCGCGTAGGAGCAGCCGGGAACAAGCACCTCGGCGACGAGCTTGCTCAGGCCGCATGACCGGATCAGCCGAAGAGCGGCCGCGTCGCGGGCGTGCTCGATGACGCTGTTGGCGTGGGCAAAGTCGAACTGCTCGCCTGACAGGACGCCGGACGCGACGCCCCTAGCGGTCGGAGATGTCCTGGAAGGAGCTTTCCGGATCGCCGCAGAAGTCGATCGGCCCGGTGAACTTCTCGGAGCCGATGCGCTTGCCGCTCTTCTTCGTGACGGACAGCTTCACCACGGCGCAGTCGCTGTAGCCATCCATGGGCACGGCGATGACGGTGCCGTTGAATTTGAACTTCACCTCCCGCATCTGCTCGTCGCCGGGAAACATCACGCCGACCCCGCCGACGTCCCAGCCGCGCCCGACGCGGAAGAGGGCATACGGCGTCTTGCCGTAGACGATCCTGTCGCCGTCGCCGACGGAGGTATTGACGATGCCGGCGACGTAGCCGTCGGCGACGGTGTAGAGCTTGCCGCGCGAGCCCTTGGGCACGCGCAGCGGGTCGGCGTCGAAGCACAGCACCCGCCGGCGGAACTGCTCGTACAGCGGCAGATACCGGGCGTACAAGGCGACCATGGCGGCGTGGTCCTTGCCGCCGGCGATCTTGGGAAAGCAGCCGTGCAGCACCGCCCGGCGGAGGTTCTCCTCGGTGGAGTGAGCGTCGGAGGTCCACATGAAGAAGTTGGGCTTGGCGACGGAGGCCCAGAAGTACTTCTCCTCGGCGACGTCCCCGCCGCCCTCCAGGAGCTGGCCGTCCACGTACCGCATGCAGCGGATGGTCTGGGGCTTGTTGGCGAACAGGGCCATGTCCCGCCCGGCGGCCCGCATGTGCTTCTTCATCCGCCGGGTGAAGTCGTCGTAGGAGAAGTTGATGCTGTAGGCCGGCTTGTTGTCCACCACGGTGACGCCGTCGTCGTGAGCGAAGTCGACTTCGTAGTGGCGGAAGCAGTCCAGAAAGAAGCCGCAGAGCTGCGGGTACTCGGCGATAATCTTCCGGACGCTTTCGTCGGAGAACTTGCCGAAGGAGGTGGTCGCGTCGGCGTTCAGGTTGTGGCACATCCGCCAGCCGGAGGGGATGGGTTTGCCGTCTTGGTCGCGGGAGATGGCGTCCGGCCAGCGCTGCTCGGCCCAGGGGCGGAAGCCGTCGGTGTAGTTGAAGTACCAGAACGGGCAGATCCCGGCCTGGCGAATGTTGGTGAGCTGGGCCTTGATGTTGTCGCGGGTGTGGTACATCTCCTTTTCCAGGTTGACGCCCCTCTCGCGCCAATCGGGCATGAGCTCGTCGGCGATCTCCTCGTCGCTGTGCCGGGCCATCCATTTCAGCACGTAGGCGGCGTTGGCCCGGGGGGAGTTGTCGGCGTTCTTGGTCAGCCCCTTGGCGCCGGACGGCACTGGCGCCTGCCACTTGCGGTGCAGCGCCTCCATGACGCGGTTGCGGCGCCAGCGGTCCTTGCCGTCCTGGTAGTAGTCGCAGTAGGCCTCGAAGTGGCCGTGGACCTCGAGGGTCTTCAGCCCCAGGTCTGTCCAGCGCTTGGGGTCCTCGCCGACCTCGATGCCGCCGCAGTGGAAGACGCCCTCGTAGTCGTAGATGACCTCGGAATCCGGATCGAAGTACTCCTGCCAGCGCTTGTAGACCCTGCCCAAGCCCGGCCGCCAGTCGCCGGCGTGGAAGGTGAGCATCACCTGCGTGGTCATGGGGCGCTTGCCCACCAGGCCGATGTAGTAGTTCATCGTCTCCAGCGTGTGGAAGGCGTGCGGCTGCTTGCGGGCGTAGCCCCAGGCGAAGCCCTTGTCGCCGTTTTCGAACTGGAAGCGCGCGGCCGGGACCTTCGCGTCCATCGGCTCCAGCATCGAATAGCCCACGTCCAGTTGCTTGCTGTAATGGCTGACCATCGGCAGGATGATCTCTCGCGGGGAGACGAACGTGATCTGCACGTGGTTGAAGTTGAAGTCGTCCATGCCGTCGAAGGTGAACTCGCCGTCGCGGCAGGGCGCCCAGACGTCCCAGCCGGCCTGGAGGGGCCAGTTGAAGCCCACCCGCAGCGATCGGTCGGCAACCTTGGAGTTGGCCTTCTCGGCCCGCACCTGCCACAGCAGGAAGCCCCCCTCCAGCTCGAAGGTGATCGTCAGCGAAAACGGCGCGCCCGCGAACCGCTTGGTCAGGGTGATCCGGTTGCCGCGCTTGGCGGCCTTTGTCAGGCGGAACTTGTCCAGCAGGTCGTTGTACCAGCGGCCGTCGCGCTCGTCGTAGACGCGGAGGTAGCCGGCAAAGCCGGGAATGTTCTGGCGGCGGAGCTGGAACAGGTCCACCTTCGCCTTCTTGAAATACAGGGAGCGGACAAGGCCGGTGGCCTTCTCCACGGCGATGCGGACGCCGCCGTCTTCCAGGAACCAGCAGTTCGCCTTCGTCGGCTGGGGAAACTGTAGCTTCATGGTGCAATCCTCTCTTGAAGCCGGACCACTGCGTCGGCCGGCGGCCTGCGACCTCGAAACGGAGCGGACATGGTATGCCCGCCCCCCCGGCCAGGCAAGCCGGAAGCACAATTCCCGGCCAGCCCGCCCGTTGGAGGGCGTTTTCGACCCAGCCTGGGCGCGGGCGGCGATCGGCGAATCTTCATTGACAGTGCGCAGCGCAGAGGTATGGTCTTGACCTCCGGCGAAAGGAGAAGACCAGATGGCACTGCCCGCATTGGAGCCCGTCAACGAGGTCGAGCTGCACCCGCGCCCGGGCGTGGATGAGTCCGTCCGGCGCTACGGCCGGTTCGACCCCGACAATCGTGAGTACGTCATCACCCGGCCGGACACGCCGCAGCCGTGGTACAACTACATCACCAACGGCTCGTTCAGCGGCTACGTTTCGCAGACCGGCGGGGGGACCTGCTTCGCCGACGACCCCACGGAGAGACGCATCCTGCGGACGCACCTGCACAGCCGCCCGGCCGACCAGCCCGGACGTTGGATCTACGTCCGCGACCGCAAGACGGGAAGATTTCACTCCGCCACCTGGGCCCCGGTGTACACGCCGCTGCGGCGGTTCCGGTACGAGTGCCGCGTCGGCACCGGCTACACCGCCATCGCCGCCGAATGCGACAAGATCCGCACGGCCGTGACCTACTTCGTCGGCCCCGACGCCAACGCCGAGCTGTGGCACCTGACCGTCACCAACGCCGACCGGCGGAAGCGCCAGTTGGACATCTTCCCATACGCGGAGTTCTTCTACTGGTCGCTGGACCGCGACAACAACCTGGACGCGGCCTTCAAGTGCACCGACGTGGCCGTCTTCGACCGCGTGATCATCCACCGCAGCTACTACGACTGGGGCGAGGCCCGCGGCGGCTGGGCAAGGCAGTTCGGCTACTTCGCCGCCTCGGAGCCGGCCGAGAGCTTCGACGCCAACCTCGACGCCTTCGTCGGCGTCCATCGCGGCTACGACCGCCCGCTGGCGATGGCGGCCGGAAAGTGCAGCAACTTCATCAACCGCGGCGGCGAGCCCATCGCCGCCATGCAGATCCCCCTCACGCTCAAACCGGGCGAGTCGCGGGAAATCGTCTTTGCCGTCGGTTATGCCGCCAGCGAATCCGCCGCCCGGCGCGACGCCCGGCGAATCGCCCGCCCGGCCTTCGCCGCCCGCCAACTGGCGAAGGTCAAGAAGCAGTGGGCGGACTACCTCGGCCAGTTCCAGGCGGAGACCGGCGAGCCGACGTTCGACGTGCCCTTCAACACCTTCTCGCCGTATCAGAGCGCCATGACGTTCCTGCTGTCGCGATCGATCGCGCCGTACCTGCTGACCGGCACCCGCGGGCTGGGCTATCGCGACTCCAATCAGGACGCGCTCGGGGCCCTGCCCTACCAGCCCCACCAGGCCACCCGGAAGCTCATCGGAACGCTGCTTTCGGTCCAGCGCCGCGAAGGCGACGCCAGCCATGACTTCTTTCCCGGCACGGGCGAGGGCAGAGGCAGCGGCTGCTGGGACGACCACCTGTGGGCGGTGCTCTCGGTGGAATGGTACGTCAAGGAGTCCGGCGACCTGGACTTCCTCCGCCAGCCGCTGGGCTGGATCGACAGCGACGAGCCCGCCCCGGTCATCGAGCACCTGGCGCGGGCGCTGCGGTTCAGCGACACCCACGCCGGCGCCCACGGCCTGCCGCTGCTGGGCCAGGCCGACTGGAACGACTGCCTCAACGCCTTCCCCGGTGCCGAGAGCCTCTTCACGGCCGGGCTGTACTGCGCCGCGGCCAGGGCGCTGGAGAACCTCTACCGCGCCTCCGGGCAGGCCGACGAAGCCGAAGACTGCCGACGCCGCCACGCCGACATGGCCGAGCGCATCAACCGCCACGGCTGGGACGGCCAGTGGTACCTGCGGCTGATCACCAAGGAAGGCGATCCCGTCGGCTCCAAGGCCAACCGCGAGGGGCGCATCTGGATCGAGTCCAACGTCTGGGCGGTCCTGGGCGAGGCCGCCCCGCCGGAGAGGGCCCGGCAGGCGCTGGACAGCGTGCGAAAGCACCTGTGCACGGCGTACGGCCACCGCATCTGCTGGCCGGCGTACACGCGCGGGTACGACCCGACGGTGGGAACGGTGACGATCTTCTCTCCTGGCTACAAGGAGAACGGCTCGATCTTCTGCCACACCAATCCGTGGCTGGTGGTGGCCGAGTGCATGCTCGGCCGGGGGGAGCGGGCCTTCGACGTATTCCGCCGCGTCTCGCCCCACACCAAGGACGCCATCCAGCCGATCCACTGCGCCGAGCCGTACGTGGTCAACCAGATGATCGTCATGCCGCCGAACCTGGAGGCAGGCCGGGCGAGGAACCCGTGGCTGACGGGGACGGCCTCGTGGATGATCGCCTCCATGTGCCGGGGCATACTGGGCGTCCGCCCAGACTTCGACGGGCTGCTGATCGACCCCTGCGTGCCCCGGTGGAAGGACTTTCGCATCCGGCGGATCTTCCGCGGGGTCCGCTATGACATTCGCGTGAGAAACCCCGACGGCGTCGAATACGGCGTGCGGGAGATCAAGGTCGACGGCAAGACCGTGGCCGGCGGCATCGTCCCGCCGGCCGAGCCCGGCAAGAAACGCGTCCGGGTTGATGTCCGCATGGGATAGCACCCCTGCCCCTGCCTTTATTCGTGCAATTCCCGCCACAATGCTGGCGGACAGGCGTGTAATTCCCGCCACAATGCTGGCGGACAGGCGTGGACTATGAACGACCTGTTCGCGCTCTCACGCCTGCCCGCCCTGGGCGGTCGCCGCTAGTTCCTCCAGCCGGGGCAGTTGTTGCCCAAGCTCGGTAGCCGCGGCCGTGTCGGGGTATTTCTCGATGACCTCCCGGGCCTCTCTCAGCGCCTCGCCGAACCGCCGCCGGGAGATCAACTCGCCGATCTGGTCGCGGCGCTGGCGAACCTCTTCGATGCGGGCGTTGACGCCAAGGGTCTCCAACTGGGCCCGGACGGCGTCGGCCTCGGGGCTGCCGGGATAGACCGCCACCAGCTCTTCGGCGGCCGCCAGGGCCGATCGCCATCGCCGCGAGGAGGCCTCGCCCTCCACCCGCCGGTACATCTGGGCGCGCTGGTCGTTGGCGAAGGCCTCGGCTTCGCGCCGCACCCGCTCCAGCAGGGCAATGGCTTCCGGCGCCGACGGGTGTCTGGCCAACAGCCCGTTGGCGACGGCCTCGGCCTCGGCGTACTCGCCGACGGCCATCAGGTCCTCGACCCGCCCCTGGGCCTCGGTGAGGTCGCGGGCCTTGGCCTCGGCGCGGACCTGCTCGACCCGCTCGCGCAGCCGCTCAATGCTGGAAGTGTCGGGGGCGAGACGGGCAAGCCGATCCAGACACTGCTCGGCCTCGATCATATCCCCGGCCGCGGCGGCCCGCTCGATCCGCTCGGTCAGACGCTTGGCTTCCCGCTCCGTCAGGTACTTGCCCTTCATCAGCCGCTGGGGCTCGGAAAGCAGGATGTTGACGTTCAGTTCCCGCAGCTCCGCCAGCAATCGCTCGGTACTCGTACCCGAGGCGATCCCCCCGGCCTCGTCCGGCTCATCCGGGCCGGCCGCTTCGACCCTTCCGGCGGCGGCCACGGCCGGGCGGCCTTCGGCAAGACCGGGGGCCGAGGGAACCGGCGGCAATTGCACACGACCCGCCCGCGGGGGCGCCTGCGCCGACGCCGCCCGCTGGGCAAGCACCAGCCGGTGGTAGTTCGACTGACACAGCCAGGCCAGGGCGCAGAGAACGACGGCCACACAGCAGCCCACGACCCAGCACAGAATCGCCCACATGGCCGCCGCCAGGCCCAGCAGGTCCGCTTCCGAAGCCAGATACAGAACCACCACGCCGCCGACAAGGCCCAGAACGAAGGCGACAACGCCAAGGGAAAGAAGGGACCAGACCAACACCGACGGCGGGGGCAACCTCACCGGCATCACTGACCTGTCGAATTCCACTGTCCGCCTCCAGACCGAACCCAGAAACCGAGGCGACCGTCCGCCTCCGGACCCGTGACGCCCGCCCGGCAGAAAATCTGCAAAGCCGCCGAATTGTCAGCGGCCGGGCGGGGTTTCACCTTCTGAAAGCCGATCGCCATCGAGTCTATCCCAGCGCCGGGGTCGCGCGGTGCCCATGCGTCGCGCGGCCCTGCCTTTTGCGCATTATTCCCCCCGGCCGGGCCACGTCAAGCAACACTGACGTTGCCTTGCGGAGCGCCCACGCGTATAATAGCAGTTGGTTCATTGAAAGGAGACCACGGCGTGGCCAGGCGCGGTCGGAACGGCTTTACCCTAATCGAGCTGCTGGTCGTGATCGGGATCATCGGTCTGCTGGCGGGGATGCTGCTGCCCGCGGTTCGCGGGGCGTGGTGGCTGGCACAAAGAAGTGTCTGCCAGAACAACCTCAAGCAGATCCTCGAGGGCTGCCACTCATACGCCCTGAGGGACGACCTCCACCGCGTCGTCGAAAAGCAGGCGCTGCCCAGCCTGCCCGCCGTCGACAACAACAGCGGCAACTGGTATAGCGTCGACGTGGACAAAGGCAACTGGGGGTGCCTGTGGCGGCTGGTCAAGGCCGACCTTTGCTCCCCCGGCGTGTTCGTATGCCCCACCGCCGGGCACGAGCCAGCCAGAATTCCCGACGATACCTTCGGCGGCGACCACTGCGATTACAGCTATTTCTCCATGGTGGCCGCAACCGGCCTCGAGCCGATCTTCCTGGACAGCGCCAATTCCAGCCTGGTCATCCTCGCCGACAAGAATCCACGATTCAATCCGGGTGAGTCAGCCATCATTCTAGGGATGGACCAGGAGAATTCAAACAACCACGGAAGATACAAGGGGCACAGGCCGGGACAGAACGTCGGCCGGCTGGACCTGTCGGTGCAATGGACCGACACCGCAAAGGTCATCACTGGCTCCAACTCGGAGGACTGGATATACTCCTCCAGGGATCCTGACAGCGACATCGACGGCAAGCGTCGGGACGACGAAGACGTATTCCTGGTTCCCTGAAGTTGGGCCGAGCCCGGCAGGAAAGGGTGAAAGGGAGAAAAAGCAAAATTTTTTCGTCCCATAAGCTATTGGGGCGTTCGCCTTTGCAGAAAAACTACAGTGTTCCCCTTATATGGCTTGATTTTAATTTCGAAAACACTACAATGTAGTTCGTACTTATAATCGGCATCGGCGATAAGGATGTTTGTGGGCTGCAATATATAGACCCCCTTTCGAACCGGTTTCCCCCGGCCGGTTCGAATGCCGAGGCGGTGCCTGTCGTCTCCCCCCGCGGCAGGCCCGCCATTTTTTTGCGCGCAGGCGCCGCCGGCTGAAGCGCCAACCGCATGAGCAAACAGGAGCGAGTGGGGATTCCGGCCCGTTGGAGCTTCGAATGTAGATATGCGAATCCCGCACACTTCGCCGCGCCGTCATGCCGCAGGCGGCGAAGCCGGCCGAGGCGCGCACATGCGTGTCGCTATTGTGCGGTCGCTATGGCCAGAGCGATGGGGCGAATGACCTGTGGAACCACCACGCGCGCCAGCAGCTCTTCCCCGGCCGCCGATTGCTTGGTCAGCGACACCGGCGGGTCGAGGCGCTCCCCCGGTCGCGGATAGGCGCGGATGGCAAAGTAGATGCTGATGGGCTCTTCCTCGTAGTCGCCGGTGCGCACCTGATAGCTGCTGTTGCGCGTCTCCACCGCCAGCCGGGCCTGAAGCCCGCACTCGGCGTCCAGGGCGACCACCAGGCTGGGCTCGAAGTTCAGGGCGACCGCGTCGGCCTCGCCCACCAGCGATCCCAGCCGGCTGCCGCTGAGCAACGCCTCGCAAACGATCGCGTCGCGGTTGCCCACGTAATCCAGATTAAAGCCGTAGACCAAGTCCAGCGATTCGATGTCGAGGTAGGAAATGCCCAGGTAGTATCGGCTCCGCTCCAGCAGCCAGGCGTGCTGGCGGTAGGCGTCCTCGGCGTCGTTGGGATTGAACGCCCCGCTGGAAAGCCGGCGCGATTCCAGTTCCACCCAACGGTAGGAGCCCGAACTGCGATCGCCCTCCAGGACATACCCGCCGCCCTCATGCTGGTAAAAGTCCGACAGGTCCCGGAATTGCTTCTGGGCGGCCTCGCAGAATTGCAGAATCGTCTCCCGCCCTTCCGGCAGGGGCAGAGAGGTATGCAGGTCGACGTTGACAAAGAAATCGTCGCTGAAGCTGCCGAAATCGGTGCCCATTCCTATCTCACCTCGCTGTTCACCCAAGCACCCAAGAGATTGATTCTATCGCGCCGCCCCCCCATTTCAACCGCCTCTTCAACGGGATTGCGGCCGTCGAGAGCGCCTGCGGCGCTTGGTGCGGACTTGCAGCTCCGGAGGCCTCTCGCCGACGACGGTGTCGGGAGCCACCGACTCGACGATGAACGTGTTGCCGGCGATGGTGGCCCCTCGGCCGATGACGGTCTTGCCGCCGAGGATGGTGGCGTTGGCGTAGATGGTGACGTTGTCTTCGATGGTCGGATGCCGCTGGAGGCCCCGGATCAGCCGCCCGCGCTCATCCTTCGGAAACGACTGGGCCCCCAGGGTCACGCCCTGGTAGATCTTCACGTTGTCGCCGATGCGCGTGGTCTCGCCGATAACCACGCCGGTGGCGTGATCGATGAAGAAGCTGCGGCCGATGCTCGCCCCCGGGTGGATGTCGGTGCCGCTGAGGCCGTGGGCGTGTTCGGTCATGATCCTGGGCATCAGCGGCACCCCCAGCAGCACCAGCTCGTGCGCCAGCCGGTAGACCGTGATGGCGTAGAATCCGGGGTAGCAGTAGATCACCTCGTCGATGCTGTTGGCCGCCGGATCCCCGTCGTAAGCCGCCTGGGCATCCAGCGCCAGCATCTCTCGCACGGCCGGAATCCGGGCGAGGAACTTCCTGGCTAGCGCGGCCGCGCGCTTCCGCGACGGCGTGCAGTCCGGACCGCACTCGGCCTCGACGTAGCAGAGGCAGTGAAAGATCTGCTCGGCGAGCTGCTTGCTGAGCCGACTCAACAGGTTTCCGACGTGATAGCGGACGTTCTCCCGCGTCAGCGCCAACTGCCCGAAACACCCGGGGAAGACAAGCTGGCGAAGTTCGGCGATGATCTCGACGATGGCCTCCCGGCTGGGAAGAAAGGCCGCGCCGATCCGCTGCGTCCGCTTGTCGGAGGCGTAAGAGTCCACGACCGAACCGGTCAACTTGTCCAGCGCGCTGCTTCGTTTGCCCTTCATGGCCGCGACTCCAAAAAGGTGTTCACTTCCAGTCACACCATTCTAGTTGTCTCAACGGGCGGTGTCATCGGACAGCATTCCCGCGGCGGAAAAACAGGGCATGCCCAAGGCGTCGCCGCCTGCGCCGCGGGCGGGCGATTACAGTTGCGCGACAGGGACCGTCGCCGTGCCCGGGCGGGGGAGTGTATAATCTGGGGCCACGTTTCTTGAGGCCGAGACCATGCCCAAGCCGAAGATCGAGACGTTCGCCAACCCGCACCCCAAGCGGGACTACGTCATCCGACACGTGGCCGGGGAGTTCACCTCGGTCTGCCCCCGGACCGGCCAGCCGGACTTCGGCGCCATCGAGATCGAGTACGTCGCCGACCGGCTGTGCATCGAGCTGAAGAGCCTGAAGCTCTACCTGCAAGGCTACCGCAACCGCGGCATCTTCTACGAGGACGCGATCAACGTGATCCTGGATGACCTGGTGGCGGCGTGCCGGCCGCGGCGGATGAAAGTCACCGGCAAGTTCGCGCCCCGCGGGGGAATCCACAGCACGGTCACGGCCGAATACGAGAAAAAGCGAAAAGCGAAAAGCTGAAAACTGAAAGCTGAGAAAGCATAAGGCGTTGGGTCGCACTTGCGGGCCGCGGCGGGTCGAGGGCGGCCGCGTGCATAATTCTCTTGAGTGAGTTTTTCGCTGCGGTTAGCCTTCTTGTCGCGCGGAGTAGGAGAGATGGGCGTTTTTACCGCCGACGAGGTCTTTCAAATCGCCCTGGAGCTCGAAGAGACCGGGGAGGTCTTCTACGAGGCAATCGCGGCCGGCTGCGGGAATGAGCGGGTCGCCGCGATGTGCCGCCGGCTGGCCGCGCAGGAAGCGGTTCACCGGCAGAGATTCCAGCACATGCGCGAACGCCTCGCACAGCAGCCGGCGACGCGCCCGCTGAGCCCCGAAGCGCTCGACTTCGCCCAGGCGACGATCAACCAGCGCGTGATCCCCAACCCCGCCGAGGCCCGGAAAATCGCCGGCGAAGCCAGCCTGAATCATATTCTGGGCCTGGCGATCCAGCTTGAGAACGACAGCGTCTCGTTCTATACGAACATGCTGTCCGTGGTGCAGGGCGATGATGCCAGGGCCGTCCGGCAGATCGTCACGGAAGAGCAAGACCACGCGAAGGAGCTGACGGCGGCCCGGCGGAACCTGTAGCGTCGTTCCGTCCGGGCGGAAGGATGGATCGACATCATGTCAAAGAGAGCAACTTCGATTGCCACGGCGCTGGTGGTGGCGGGCATCGCGGCGCTCATCTGCATCGGTCTGTGGCGGAGCCGGGACGAGGCCGCGCCGCTGGTGCTGGTCAAGACCGCGGCCCTGGGCCTCATGGACACCGACTGGCAGATGCAGGCCGTTACGCGATTCGACCAGGCCGACTCCGCCGAAGACGCCCTCGGCGCCGCCGAGGGGCAGATCCGAGAGATCGAGTCGCTGATGAACGCGTACGACGCGGATTCGGAAATCAGCCGGTTCAACGCCGCCGCGGCGGGGGCGCCGTTTCCGCTGACCGCCGACACGCTGACGGTCCTTTCCCAGGCGAAGCGATTCTACGAAGCCACCGACGGGGCATTCGACGTGACCTGCGGCCCGCTGGTGAAGCTGTGGTCCCGGTCCAGGCAGGCCGAGCCGGCGGCGGAGGCCGTCAGCGACGCCCTGGCCCGGGTGGGCACGCATCACCTGCGGTTCGACCCGGAAGGCGTGACCAAGCTCGTCGAGGGCTTGCAGGTGGACCTGGGGGGCATCGCCAAGGGCTACGCCGTGGACCGGGCCGTGCACACGCTGCAATCGGCCGGCCTGCCGGGCGGATGCGTGGAAGGCGGGGGCGACCTGCGATGCTTCGGCACGACCGAGGCTCGCCGGGCGTGGGTCGTCGGAATTCGCCACCCCTTCGTCAAGGGCAAGAAATGCGCGTACCTGCGGGTCAGGAACGCCGCCGTGACCACCAGCGGGGACTACGCCCGTTTCTACGAGATTTCCGGCCGGCGGTACAGCCACATCGTCGACCCCCGCACCGGGCGATCCGTGGCCGGCGCTCCCAGCGTTACGGTGGTCTCGTTGGCGACGGAATCTCACGCCCCCAGCGCCCTCGAGGCCGACGCCTGGTCGACCGGCCTGAGCGTGCTGGCGGCCGCGATGGGGCCCCAGCGGGCCCTGAAGACCTACCTGGACCAGCAGGAGGGACTGGAGGCGATGATCGTGGTCGGCACGCCCGAGCGGCACGAGCGGTTCGTCAGCGACGGCTTTGAGGCGCTGCTGGTGCCGGACACGAAGATCGAACTGGACTGAGGCATTGGCGAAGAGGGGCAAAAAACGCTACGGCTGGCTGTGGACGGGATCGTTTTTCTTTGCCGTGGGGTATCTGGTCACGGCCATCCCGATGGGCCCGGCAAGGCCGCCCGCCTCTTCCACGACCCGTTCCACCGCGCCTGCGCCTGCCGCCGCCCCGCCGAAGGCCCCGCGTTCGCCCGTATACGCCATCGCCGCCCTGGTCGCCCTGACGATTCCCTTTGCCGCCCGGAAGCCCGGCACGCTGCGGGGGATGCTCCACGGATTGGGCTGGGGGCTGGCGGGGGCGGCGGGCATCTCCTTCGGCCTGGCCCGGCTGGCCGAGCGGATCCGCCCGGAGGCCATGACCATCACTGTCGCCATGACCGGCCTGACCACCTTGATCTGCTGCGGCGCCACCGGTGCGGTCTTTTCCCTGCTGGCCGAGAGGCGGCAGCGAAAACTCTACGGAGGTACCGGGGCATGAGCGAGAGCAAGCGCGCAAATGCGCCGGAGGCCCAGGAAGTATTGGCCGCTGCCAAAGGCGGGCTATGGTCGAGCCGTGCGGGGAAGCTGATCGTCGTCGGCGTCGCCGCAGTCCTGGCAGTTGAGGTTGGCTTCCGCACCCCGTCCCGCAGTCATATTTGGGGTCAGCCGGGCCTTCTGATCGTCGCCATGATCGCCCTGTGCAGCGGGGCCATGTTACGGCGCATGCTGTGGGGCGCACTGGCAGGGGTCGCCATCGGGTTCTTGGGAGGGCTGGGCATGGCATTGCGCCTTACCCCGTATCCGGGCGATGCCGTGGAGTGGTACCTTAGTATCGCGATTTTTGGGGAATTCGGGGCGATTGTGTCCACCATCTCCGGGGCGATCTCGGGCGGTCTGGTCGAGCTGTTTCGGCGCATCGCCCGGTGAGCGCCCGGGCGACCCCGCCCCAGCGCGTGGTGGAAATGTCCCGTTCCTCGCGGCCGCGGGCTCGACCGCTCAGCCGCGGAAGTCGGTTTTATCCACGCTGGTCCTGAAGTCGGCCTCGACGGGCTCGGTCAGCTTTTCCCCGGCCACGGCCGCCAGGTCCTTCTCGGAGGGCTTGCCCACGAAGATCATGCTTTTCCGCGGGCACTTTTCCATTACCGGGCCGAAGTCCATGTTCGGGTCGTAGCGATCGTAGTCGACCCCGGCGAGGTTGTCGGTGACGTTGAAGAGGTCGTTGAGCCGGTGGCAGGCGCCGCAGCCGGTGCAGCCGACGGTGCAGACCTGGCGGACGGCCCTGCCGGGGTCGTGATTGGAGCAGGCCACCACCAGCATCCGCTCGGCCTTGAAGGGCACCATGGAAATGATGTGCCGCGGGCAGACCCGCTCGCAGGCCCCGCAGCCGACGCATTTTTCGTAGTCCACCACGGCCAGGCCGTTGACGATGTGAATCGCGTCGAACTGGCAGGCCCTGACGCAATCGCCCAAGCCCAGGCAGCCGTAGGTGCAGCCCTGCACGCCGGCCACCAGGTTGGCCGAGCCGCAGGTCTGCTCGCCGCTGTAGGCGGCGCGCTTCAGCCGGGCATCGTAACCGGCGGCGCAATGGACCACCGGCCGGAGGGGATAGCTTTCGGCAAGCTCCACGCCCATGATCTCGGCCACGCGCTGGGCGACGGCGGCCCCGCCGACCGGGCACTTGTCCGGCGGCGCCTGCCCGTTGAAGACCGCCTCGGCGTACTCATTGCACCCGACGTAGCCGCAGGCGCCGCAGTTGACCCCGGGCAGGGCGTCCTGAAGCTGCCGCAGTTGAAGCGGCACGTCCACCTTCCACCGAACGTTGGCCCAGCCCAGCAACACCGCGAACACGCCGGCCAGGCCGAGCATCACGCAAACCGCAAGTAGGATTGTCCCGGTCATGGTTAAACGCCCGCCATCATCATTTTATCCGGCCATGCCTTTGAATCCCATGAACGCCAAGGCCATGATGCCCGCCGTGATCAGCGTGATGCCGGCGCCCTTCAGCGGGGCGGGGACGTCGGCGGAATCCAGCTCCTCGCGGACGCCGGCCATGATGATGATGGCCAGGGTGAATCCGATCCCGCCGAAGAAGCTGTAGACCAGGGCGAAGACGAAATTGCCCGCCAGCTTGGGGTCCTTGGCGATGATCAGGCAGGCGAACAGGATGGCGCAGTTGGTGGTGATCAGCGGCAGGTACACCCCCAGCGCCCGGTACAGGGGCGGGGCGAACCTGCGGACGTACATCTCCACCAGTTGCACCATGCCGGCGATGACAAAGATGAAAACGATGTACTGAAGGAAGAGCAGATCCCGGACCAGCGTCTTGCCGGCGAGGGAGTTGATCGCCCCCACCAGGGCGCTTTCCGGCAGCAGGGCAAAATAACTGATCAGCCAGGTGATGCCGCCGGCCATGGTGATCACGAAGGTCACCGCGCAGCCCATGCCGAAGGCCGTGCTGATCCGCCGGGAGACGCCCAGGAAGGGGCAGATGCCCACGAAGTAGGTCAGCACCAGGTTGTTGATGACGGCCGTGGACAGGCCGATCAGCAGAATGTCGACGACGAGGGTCATTTCCTCTTCCGCATGGAATAGCAGTTCACCAGCCCCATCAGCACGCCCAGCGTGATGAACGCCCCGGCCGGGCCCTGCATGATCGACCAGCCCGGCCAGCTCGACGGCAGAACCTGAAGGCCGGGGTTGGTCTTGGTCACGAAGATCCGCCCGGTGGCGAGGATCTCGCGGACCACCGCGATGCTGGTCAGGCCGACCAGGAAGCCCAGGGCCTGCCCGAAGGCGTCGGCGATCGCGGTGCCCACCCTCTGGCGGGAGGCGCAGACCTCGCAGCGGCAGATGATGATGCAGTTGACGATGATCAGCGGCACGTACGGCCCGAGCAGGTTGCTCATTTCGAACAGGTAGGCCTGGAGGAACCGATCCACCATGGTCACGAAGGCCGCGATGGTCAGGGTGAAAACGAGGATGCGGAGGTGGCCCTTCAACCGCTTGCGCAGCAGGGCCACCACGGTGCTGGCCATAATGAGCACGAAGGCGGTGGCTCCGGCCATGGTGACGGCTCCGGCCAGCGTGGCGGTGACCGCCAGCGTCGGGCACATCCCCAGGAGCTGGCGGTAGATCGGGTTGTCGTCCAGCAGCCCGTTGCGGAAGCGCCGGGCCGGGCCGGGAAGTCTCATCGCCTCAGCCATGCTCATTTTGCCTCACCCGCGAGCTTCGCCAACTGCTCGCGGACCGCCTGGAGGTTCTTGTTAACCGTTGCGATCACGCCCGTTGACGAGATCGTCGCCCCGCTGATGGTGTTGACCTTCTGTCCGCCGGTCGGGGTGTCCGGGCCGACCGCCTCCAGGGGGCTTGTTGCGTCCTTGTCCTTGAACCGCTCGTAGAACTCGGGCTTTTCGATCCGGTCGCCGATGCCCGGGGTCTCCAGGATCTTGACGACGCGGTAGCCGATGATCTTTTTCGCCGGCAGGTCCACGCCGACCAGCAGCAGCAGCGTGTCGTAGCCCTTTCCCTCGGCCAGGATGCCCCAGCCGATTTGCTTGCCCTCGCTGATGGCCGGATAGCATTGGACCTTGCTGCTGCGGCCGTCAATGGTCGCCGAAACGACCTTGGGCGCGTCCGTGGTCGTGCCCTGCCCGAACATCTCCACCAGCCGGCGGGCGATCAGGTCTTTCCGGTTCTGCACGATCCTCGGGCGGGTCACGCTTTCCACCCCGGCCAGGGCGATGCCGAAGGCGACGGCCAGCACAATCACCAGCCACGCCTGGCCGAAGTAGTGCAGCAGTCCGCTCTTGGGCTCCTCGCTCATCAGTCCACAGCCGGCCCGGCCGCTCATCCGCTCAACCGGGCAGCGCTTTCACCTTTCAGCTTTCAGCTTTCAGCTTTTTCTTTCGTCGGTCCACCGACCGGGCGCGGCACCGTCCAGCGGTCGATCAACGGCACCGTCATGTTCATCACCAGCACGGCGTACATCACGCCCTCGGGCACGTTGGCGAACAGCCGGATCAGCATCACCAGCACGCCCACGCCCGCCCCGAAGATCCAGCGTCCGCGCTTGCTCAGCGGGCTGGTGACCGGGTCGGTGGCGATGAAGAACGCCCCGAACAGCATCGCCCCGCCCAGCATGTGATGGGCCATCGTCAACGCCGCGTCCGGGTGGACCGCCTGGTTGACCCCGGCCACAGCGGCCGCGGCCAGCAGGACGCCCAAGGGAATCCGCCAGGCGGCGGTGCCGCGGAGGATCAGGTACAGCCCGCCGAGGACGCAGGCGATCGCGCTGGTCTCGCCCAGCGAGCCGTTGACCGTGCCCAGGGCGAGGTCGCGCAGGGGGTAGGCGATGCCCTCGAACTTTCCGGCGCCCATGGGCGTGGCCTTGGTGACGGCGTCGACGGCCCCGGGCGGCAGCCGGCCGTTGAGGGTGTACGTGGTCATCTCGCCGGTGAAGCACGCCTGGAGGAACGCCCGACCGACCATGGCCGGGTTGAAGATGTTGGAGCCGAGCCCGCCGAACAGCAGCTTGCCGATGATGATGGCCGCCCCCGAGCCGATGAAGCCCACGTACCACGGCGCCGTCCAGGGAATGGACAGGGCGAGGATCAGCCCGGTCACCACGGCCGTACAGTCCCCCACCGTCTGCCGGCGGCGGCGAAGCCGCTGGAAGAGCCATTCGAAGAAGACGCAGCTCGCCACGCAGATGCCGATCTGCATCCCCGCCCGCCAGCCGAAGACGTAAAACGCCATCGCGACCACCGGAATCAGGGCGATCAGCACGTCGATCATGACGCGCCGCGTCGACCTACCGGCGGCGAAGATGTGCGGGCCCGGGGCAACGCCCAGCATTTCCGCCGGCGCGGGCCCCTGCGATTCCTTGGCGGCCTCACTCATCGTCCGTGTTGTTCCTGCCTGTCATTTCCGCGTTCCGCGCCGCTATGCCTTCGGCGCCTGGGCCTTTCCCGTGCGAATGAGCTGCACCAGCGGGATCTTGGCCGGGCAGACGTACGCGCAGCAGCCGCACTCGCAGCAGGCGCTGACATAGTACCTGCGCGCGGCCGGCCAGTCCTGATTCCGCACCGCCAGTGCGATCCGCGTCGGCACCAGCCCCAGCGGGCAGGCGTCGACGCACCGGCCGCAGCGGATGCAGGCGGTCTCCTCGGCCCGGCGGACCTGATCGGCGGTCAGCACGACCACCCCGGAGGTGCCCTTGGTCACCGGCACGCTCAACTCGGCCAGGGTGAATCCCATCATCGGGCCGCCGGAGATCACGCGGGCGGCGTCCGGCGCGAGCCCGCCGCAAAAGGCGACCAGGTCGGCGTACGGCGTGCCGATGGGCACCAGCAGGTTCTTCGGTCGGCGGATGCCCTCGCCGGTGACGCTGATCAGGCGGTGGGTCAAGGGCTTGCCGCGCAGCACCGCCCGGGCGATGGCCGCGGCCGTGGCCACGTTAACCACCACCACGCCCACGTCCAGCGGCAGCCCGCCCGTGGGCACTTCGCGGTTCATCACGGCCGGGATCAACTGACGCTCCCCGCCCATCGGATACTTGGTGTGAACGACCACGACGGAAATGCCGGTGCCCGCCACGGCCGCACGCATCGCGGAGATCGCGTCGGGCTTGTTGTCCTCGATGGCGATGAGGACCTGCCCCGCCCCTGCCGCCCTCGCCGTCAGCAGCGCCCCAGCCACGATCGGTGCGGGCGCTTCCAGCATCAGCCGGTAGTCGCTCGTCAGGTACGGCTCGCACTCGCAGCCGTTGACGATGAGCGTTTCCACCGGCCGCTCGGGGTTGGGCTTCAGCTTCACGTGCGTGGGGAAGGCCGCCCCGCCCATGCCGGCGATTCCGGCCGCGCGAACCGACTCGATGATCTGCTCGGGGGCGTATGCCTCCAGGGCGTCGACGGGCCAGTCGCCGCCGTAGACGTCCGCCCACAGCGCCGCCCCGGAAAGCCGCTGCCCGTCCGGGTTGGCGGCGATGGGAATGGCGGCGACGTGCCGCCCGTTGGGCAGCGTCGTAACCGTCGGGGCGGCGGTCTTGCCGTCGACCGTGGCGTGCACCGGGACCGAGACGAAGGCCTTGGCGTCGCCCACCACGTCGCCCAGGGCGACCTCGGCGCGGGGCTTGACCGTCGGCTCGCACGGGGCGCCGATGTGCTGGAGCAGCGGAATCAGAACCGACGCCGGCGCAGGCAGCACCTCTGCGCCCTGTCCGGAGGAGATGGACTTCTTGTCCTCGGGATGCACGCCTCGGGCGAAGTTGCCTTTGCCCGGTAGTGTTGTTGTGCGGGTCACTTCCGTCAAACTTTCATCTGTCCCGGCGCGCCGGGACGCCTCCTGACGTTTCGGGCCCTCAGCAGGCGTGTCGCCACGGTCACGGCCGCGACCGCGCCCACGAAGCCGCCCCCGGCCGAGGCAACTTGTGCCGCGGCGCCATTGGCGACCGCAGCGCCCACGATTGCCGCCACCAGCGGCAGCAGAAAATACGCCGCCGCGTAGGCGACCAGGCTGCCCGGCGAGAGCGCCGGCCCGCCTGCAAGCTGGTGGGCAGGCCCGGCTACAAGCTGGTGGGCAGGCCCGCCGGCGGGCTCGCCCGTCCGACCCGCCTTGTCGGGCAGGCCCGCCTGCAAGCTGGTGGGCAGGCACGACGAACGCAGCGCGCAGGAACGACAGAATGAATCCTCAGAAGCCATCATGCGCTCCGGACCCCGACGCCGTCGCCGGGGGCAAAAGGGATTTGATACGCTAACTTCCCCGCCCCCGACGAGCAAGAGCATTTTCCGCCCTCCCCCTGAAAGCCGACGCCGAGAAGCTGCTGGGCAAGGCGTCAAGGGATCAAGAATTCACCCCTGGGACGGGCAGCCCACGGTAAGGCGCGCAACGTACCGGCGTACCCGTCACCATACCCTCACGTGGAATCTTGAGTTCTTGAGTTCTTGAAGCCTTCCCCCTCTAGTAGTGTAGTAGCGTAGTAGTATGTAGTAGTAAGTATAGTAAAGTACCGTATTTGTGAAAGCCGGCGCGTACGCGGTCTGTCTGTGTCTGGGAGGGTCTCAGCGGGCGGAAGGCGTCAAGGGGTCAAGGGATCAAGAATTCAACATTTCGTCACGGGCGGAGGCGAGATGTTGCCCCAGAAGTCTCGCCCCGCCAACCAGGGCCGCGCCGCCTCAGCCTTCCCGCGCCTGCCAGAGACGCCACCGCCCCAACACCGGCCAGAAGTTTGGCGACTGTGTTCTTGGCCGCTCGGGTCATGCGGACGGTGGCCTGAATGGAATTGCCTTGGACCAGCGCCGCAATGACTTGCGCTCGTTTTGCCTTGCTTAGCCGGTTCGTGGTGACCGAATATCCATGAGCGGTCAAGCATTGTAAGCAGAATCCGAAAAAGAAAATGGGAAAATGGGGAATTCCCACTTGACCATAGGCCCACTTCAGCCGTATAGTACTAATGAAAGGAGGCGGGCAATGACGGTGATACAGAAAACAGTTGACGACAAGGGAAGGCTAATGCTTGGGAAGGCCTTTGCCGGCCAGATGGTGATCATACGACAGGTTACCGAGGGGATGCTAGAAATCATGCGGGCCAAAGCTGTTCCAGAGCCCGAACTGTGGCTACACAAGAACGCCAAGGCAATCAAGATGGTCATGGAGGGCATTGAGGACGCCAGGAAAGGCAATTTGGTAGATGGCCCTGACTTGCACGCCATGGCGAAGCTCGCCGATGAAATGGGCGTGTAATGGCCTTCTGCCTCAGGTGGTCGTCGCATGCCGAGGCCCAGTATAGAGTCATCACGGATGCTGCACAGTCAGCGTTCGCAACTCGCCAGAAATCAGGGAAGACCAAGGCGTCTAAACAGGAAGGCCTATTTGGGCAAGTGACTAAGGCCTTGCGGCTCTTGGCACAAAACCCCCGGCACCGCAGTTTGCAGACCCATGAATATCTGTCGATTGCAAATCCGTATGAGACGAATGGCAAGGTCTTCACGGCGTATGCGCAACAGAAGACTCCCGGGGCATATAGAATCTTCTGGTGCTATGGACCCGAGAAGGGCCAGATGACGATTCTGGCCATTAGCCCTCATCCCTAAGATGATTTCTTCTGTTGCCAGCGCTTCTTCGCCGCCTTCTTGGCAATAGCCTTGCGTTCTTCCGGCAGCAGCGCGGCAGCCCTAGCCTTGCCACCTTTCAACCCCCCCAGCCTGCCGAGGATTCTGGCGATGGCGCTTCGTTCCTCTTTGGTGAGTTCTGGCTGCTCGGCCTGATCTTGCTCCGATGTGGCCTGATCGACGATGCTCTTGGCGAGCAGATTCAGGTCTCGCGGGTCCTTTCTTGACCGCTCAGGCATGCCCGCATTGTGGCAAATGGGCAGGCGCGGTCAAGAGAGTTCACGGAATGACGGTTCTAAACTCACCCACTACCAGATTTCACCCCCAGGCCGGGCGAAATCTTCCTCCACACCCCCCCTACCATACTATGAAATATTGAAGTCTTGAAATCTTGGCAATAGTACGCTGTGGCGCACCGCCCACGGCGTCAACAATTCGCCCCTCGGACGGGTAGGCTGTGGCAAGCCCGCCCTGCCTCAGCCTTCCCGCGCCTGCCACAGACGCTGCCGCCCCAGGGGAGAGATCCTCAGCAGCGCCTCGAAGCGCCAGGCGCACAAGGCAACGAAGAGGACCAGGACGCAGCTTCCCATGATGATGCTTCGCAAGACTTCCTCACGTACCAACTCCTCGCCAAGGCGGTAGCTGACGCCGAGAAGGTTGCCCTCGCGGAAGAGCCCGGCCGGCGTGGCGCTGGCCACGGGCTCCAGGTTTTCGATGCTGGAGAAGCCCAGCGGAATGCCAACGGCCAAAGCCAGCAGCAGAATGCCGATCGGCCCGCCGCCGCGGCGCGTCAGCAGGTTGGCCAGCAGGAACACGCACACATAGGCCAGCAGGAAGATCAGCAGCACGCCGCCCGCCAGCAGCAGCCGGGCAATTGACAGACCGCCCAGCCAGTACAGGTAATTGATGCCCAGCACGGCCACGACGGTGACGCCCCAAAGCAGCACCACCGGCACAAGGATGGGTGTGCGGATGTCGGTGAGGGCCTCGGTAATGAGCCTGCCCGGCCAGTTGCCCCTCCGCTCGACCCACTGCATCAGCGAGCCATAGCCGGGCGTACTGTATACGCCCCAGATCAAAATCACCACGAAGAACGAGGCCAGATACACGGCCGACACCTGAATCGCGGGCAATACGAAAGACGTGTGCACTACGTCCATCCCACCTGGCGGTCCGACATCGATGAAGAAATCGGTGA
>Ga0315541_1001226_pt1 | contig 24552 bp, 19 predicted proteins | sample SalMarSW160190MG_FD_203095 | JGI IMG/M metagenome (GOLD analysis project Ga0315541, IMG submission 203095) | Salt marsh sediment microbial communities from the Plum Island Ecosystem LTER, Massachusetts, United States - Salt Marsh Sediment SW1601-190 ...
TTACGTAAACTTCCCTGACCGTGGTCGTTAAGGTTGGTGACCACCAGGATTTCTCCACCTCGCCCTCCTTGTGTATATGCACCAAAACCTTTCGCACCCGGGAAAGCCGGTAAAGGTACAAAATCTTTCTTTGATTCTGTGGACCATAAACACAATAGTGTATCGCTCCATCCAGTCAGAGAAAGTAATATAACCAATATAGATACGCATACCACTTTTTTCATCTATTTTTACTTTTCTATATAATCTGTTAGACAACCCAGGTCAAGTCCTAATTTTCATGTAAAAATTCTGATTGGTAGTTTCTGATTCTTTTAGTTTCTTTTTTACAGGTCCTTCTAATATGTTCATCTCTTCCATTAATTTAATTCTTTCAATCTATTACTTTCAATGGAAGGCATTTCACCCTATTCCATCCTTTCTAAGCTCGTAAGATAGTGGTATGTGTTTAACTTTTGTTTTTATATCTATTCTACCATAAACCTATACTCGTGTTACTCATTTTACACGAATTGTATGTCATGAACTATTGAAGTTTTAATGAAAATTTATATATTTATAACAATAAGAAGAATTTTAATTAGGTAGATGCTCTCAATTTATAAACAAGATACACCTGTTAAAATGAATGTTTTAATAACTTTCATGTTTAAAGCGTTAAGATATTTTAAATGAAATCAAAAAAGATACAGTACCCTAAAAACAGAAGCTTTGAACAGATAAAAAAACACTATGAAGTAGAAAAAGCTATTGCTGAAAGACTCAAAAAAAGCTACCAGAGAAGAAAGAAAAATAATATATAAAACTATGTATGATGAACTATTCAAAAAAGTTCCCGATCATCCAAGACTTACAAAGCAAGAAGACCCTAGTACAATTACAAAGATGAAAAAAAGCAAATTAAAATTGATTAAAAGGTTTATTGATAAATCCTCAATTTTCGTGGAATTTGGACCTGGAGATTGCCTTTTCGCAATAAATCTGTGCAATCATGTAAAATTCGTTTATGGTGTTGACATTTCAGACCAAATAAGAGATTCTGATAACCTCCCAGATAATTTTAAACTGATCATTTATGATGGTTATAACCTTCAAATGCCAGAAAATTCCTGTGATGTTGTATTTAGTGATCAATTAATAGAACACTTACATCCAGAAGATATAGAATTTCACTTTGAGATGGTAAGGAAAATTTTAAAACCACAGGGTGTATATATGTTTAGGACCCCGCATAGATTTTTAGGCCCCCACGATATATCTCGTTTTTTCTCAGATGAAGCAGAGGGCTTTCACCTTAAAGAATGAACTTATTGTGAATTAGCAGTGATTCTCAAGCACTTAAAATATTTGTCCTGTTATGGTTATTGGTATGCAAAAGGAATTCAAATCAAGATACCTTTTATATACTTTCGTATTTTAGAAAATATACTGGATATTTTCCCAAAAAGGATTAAAAAGATTATATCTAGATTACTCCTTCCCAATATAACAATGGTGGCCATTAAATGACAATCTTTAAATATAGGGATTTTAAATCGAATATAATAAGGATTGGCTTTATTATGAATCATATTTCTTATCCCATCAGAGTTAGAAGGAAATCAGAAAGTTAAGCCGAGGTTAATTATTAAGTGCTTGGAAAAGATGCAAAGCAGGTGATAAGTGAATTATTCTGGCTCAACGACTCAAAGATTCAAAGATTTTCGAGTTCCGTGTTCACATAGTTCGTAGAGTCCGTAGAGTTCTTTTAAATTTATTGGACCAGGATTGAAGATATTGAATATTAATTAATCAATTAACTAATACACAAATTAACTTAAAAATTAACTATTTAACTTTTACTTTGCTAGAGCCTAAATCCGAATTATGAAGAAAACCGGCCATGATTCTGTCCAGCTTACTGACCAGGTTGGAGTAGTCGTACTTTCTTATTTGCTCATAATTGGGTGAATAGTTCAGGTATCCATGGTTACTGTGAAACTCATTATAGTAGTTAAGCACAGCATCTGCGATATCATCTACAGAGTTTCCTACCACCCATTTTCCCGTGTTTGTACTCTCGATTATTTCTTTCGCATGAGAATTCTCACAGGTCATCGCAAGAATTGGCTTTCCCGAATTGAGATATTCGAATATCTTCGCGGTAGTTTCCCATTCATGTCCTTTCTGATAACCTGTAAACAACAGTAGAAAATCGCTTTCCTGTTGAATCCTCAGGCTTTCTTCAAGTTTTATGTATCCGTTCACCGATACAATCTGTGAAATAGGTCTAATTTTAACCAATTCACGGCTTTTATTCGGGAATCCACCATAAAATTGTATATCAATCTTATCAGGATCAATAACCCTTCTCTTCAGCAGTCTGGATACAGCCTCCAAAAAGAAGTCAGGTACGCAACCCCTTTGGGGATAAAATCTACCGGTATAACATATTTTAAAGACATTTCTGGTCCGGATTCTCTGAGAAGATGAAATCCTTGAACGCATCTCAGGATCAAAACCGTTACTTATAATATGAAATTTCTGTGGATTATGAGGATATGTATTATAAAACCTTTTTTTTAGAATCTCGTTTACAGTAATTAAATAATCACATTGTTTTAGAATTTCTTCCTCTAATTTCAAACCAAATGTTTTTTGTAAGGGATTACTAAACAGGTCTGGACTATCCACCATAGGATCCCTGAATTCGGCAACCCAGGGCTTACCAGTAATTCTTTTGAGTAAAAGAGCTATTACGTGGGAAGACATATGGGGGGCCGACGAGTAAATTATCCAGACTCTTTTCCCTTTCATCAGGATTAAACTCTTTATCACTGCAAATGGAATCCACCCAAGTAAGTAATCCGGAAAGGTAGATTTTCTTAGAATTTTCCTTAACAACTTTTTAAGTAATAGACTAACTTTCCTTGAGTCCTCATTTAATATTCGAGGATAAATAGCTGGTAATTCAAAAACTTTAATATCCTGATGGATAAACCCCATGTTATTATGAAGATAATTGCGATATCCTTTGGCTACGGTTATTACATACACCTTCCAGCCCAGCTTTGAAAGGTACTTACTTATAATGGCCATTCTTTTGGCTCCAGATCCAACCACCGGGGGGTAAGAATCTGCAATTAGGATACAATTCTTATACGAGGTACTACTCCTCTTTCTTATCACCGGGACCCCTTTCACTCTCATTCTTACTCCATCTCCTCACTACATCCAATACTGTGCCTTTAAAAGTCCTCTTCTTTGAAAGATATCGCAGAATAGCCTCGTAAACCCCCCTTCCTCCTTGATAACTGAACTCATTGAGAGAAGTATTATGCCATAATAGTACAAATACTCCTCGATATTTCCTTACCGTATCAATTAGATATATGTTTCTCCGAAGTACTTGCTCCGGAGAGAGACCCTGCTTACCGAAAAAGGTATAATCCATAGAAGTAACAGGTAACTCCCAAATATCAAGAACCTTATTCTTAAGTATATCAAAGGGACGATAGGGAAAGCAAATACCACATCTAAATCCCTCATGTGAAACGAAGGTTAATGAAGTATCATACTTAAAGCCAGCCTCTACTCTGACTCTCCAGCTCTGAGGGGTTTTCCAGCGAAGGTAGTGTTGCCTCACTCCATTAACTTGTTCACCAAGAACCTTTTCTAGAATACCCTTCTCTTCCTTAAGCATTACAGGATCCTGAAATGTATTAAAGCTTGAATGGAGTCCCACTTCAAATCCCCTTGCGCTAATCTTCTTTATCAATTTAATGACTTGAGGATTCTTCATTTGATAGAAATTTTCGTACTCAGTCTTCCCCCCACTTATAAAGTAATAGGAGGAGTTAAATCCATATTTCTCTGATAGATCCATTAGATAATCAAACTTATAGTAAGGATCAGCCCTTAGTTTGGCTTCAAGATAATGTCTGGTAAGAGAAAGGGATTCTGCCTTCTTTCCATTAATTAATCCGGAAAATATTCTACGCAAAGGAGGAATTAAACTAAATTTTTTTAATTTATCCACATCATGGGTAATGCATATTGCAAAATCCATACCGTTCCAGAATCTTTTTCTTCTAATTCCGGGAACCATTCTTTTCAACCAGATATATAAAAGTTCAATATATGCGTTCACTACCGGAACCCCCAGAAAATCCTGCCTATAAGCCAGACTGGCATTTGCAGGGAAACGCTGATACTCATCTTCTGCAGGATTAACAACCTCTTCGTACCTGGTTATCATAAAAAAAGATGAAGCTAATATATCAATATTTGTTTCAACGTAGCTAACCTTATCTTTTCTATAGCTTACAATCCATTCATTTATCTTTCCCTCACCTTTATAAATAATAGGAATATCTTCAAACCAGCTTATTGGGATTTTTGGCATCGATTCTGGCTTTAGATAATCTTGGCCAAAAAGATAGGATTCATAGATGTGAATATGATTAGTGCAGGAAACCCCAGGCTTTCTTTTACCGTAGGATATCAAGGGGGTTTGTTCCGATATTTCTGATGTATTAAGCTCCCCATAATTTAAAAACTTCCATTCTACCTCAAATGTTGAAAGCATGAGATTAAATATATATTCGATTGGGATACTGAACCTCCTATTTTCGTATGCAACGTATAGCATCTTAGCCGGTGAAAAACTTTTTCCGTGCTGTTTTAAAAAGTTTTCTGGAACCCATAAAAAACTTTGCTTTCCTGTTCTGCCAGGTAACTGTATAATAGGGAGTGAGAATGCCACCGAATTTACGAAAGAATTTCTCTACCGCGGGAATCATCGAACCTTCAAAATCAAATTGTTTTAATCCCAGCTTCTCTCTGGTAAACTTAATCGCTTCCCATAGAGCAAACACATGTGCACCATGATGGGATTTTTCATAATCATATCCGCCAAGTATGTAGTAGCTCCTTTTATTATCCCACACTAAATAAACTCCAGCTATAGCTTCACCATCTCTATTCCTCGCCAGGAACAAATTATATCTATCGCACTTGGTGAAAAATCTGTTGAACTGAAAGACCGTTGATTCAAAATCAATATTTTTTCCCTGCCTTTCGAAACTTTTCTGTTGTAAAGAGAAAAATTCATTGAAGGATCCACCATTTTCTATGCAAATTCCTTTACCAACTGCACATTTCACATTATTCCTCCTCTCGGGAGACATATTATTCCATGCACTTTCCACATCTTCGATATGTAAAATATAGGTATATCTTACATCGCTCAAAAATCCCTGCCATACAAATGCCTGTAAATCAGTTACATATGGTGTGAATTTTATATATATATCATCAAAATCTTCCTTTATTCTTTTAGCAAAAATACTACTTATATTTTTCTCATTGGATATCCTTCTAACGTACTTTGATTTGATTTCTTTGAATACTATACCAAGATAGGGTGTTAAGGGTGGATGGAATATACTTTTTATTCCGGGCGATAATCTCCTATATACTAATGGTATTCCGGCAAATAACTGTCCTCCCTTAAAATATCCGTAGATTCCGAACTCTACACCTGAGGCTTCAAGCCAGCAGGATTTCTGGAAGATAGTTCCCTGCTGAGAGTCTTCTACTAATCTATCCCATGCATCATATTCTGAGGGTTTTAAATTACGAATTTCAAACGCTGACACATCATTCTCCTTTCTTTGTATTTATGATCAATGCATCAAATCTATAATGAGAGTGAGGAAGATTTTCATCCTCTTTTAAGATCTTGCAACTTAGACCTAACTCATTGCATATCCTTATTATTTTATTAGGATGCCACCACCATCCGAGTTTATCCTCTCCTTCTTTGCCCTTCAGTCTTCGCTTTACCATTCCTACTATGTAACGACTCATTTTTCGGTATGTATCATAGTAGTTGCCAATTCTTCTTTTATCCGGGACATCACCAATTAAAATATTCCCATCTGGTTTTGTCACCTGTGAAAGTAACTCTATAACTTCTTTCCCGTTTTCATAATTGAAATATTGGAAAGCAGAATAAAGATAACTTTTGTCGAAGAAGTTTACACTGAACAATCTGCCCATATCACGTGCATCAGCCAAGTAATAACGTATATTTTTGGCGCTTTTTTTCTTTTTAGCAGTGTTTATCAGCATTTCTGAAAAATCCACACCATAAACTTTAGCACATTTTTCAGCGATCTTTTTCGTGATCAACCCGTTCCCGCAACAGACATCCAAGATAATGTTAGTTTCCTCAATCTCAAGTTTAGAGCTAATATCATCAGCAATTTCTTCAAAATTCATCGGTCTTTGTCGTCCTACTTGTTCTTTCAAAGAATCGTTTTGGGGGGAAACCCATTTACCAATATATTTATCTTCATACATTTGTTAACTCATCACTCATTTAAATTAAAAAATCCAATATATACCAATCTATTTCATTTATCATCTAAGCACCTATTACTTTTCAAGATACCCATTGGGTTTCCCCAAACAATCTTTTACTATCTTTCTGATTGTTTCCTCAAAGAAGGAACCTTATTTTTGAATCATAGAATAAAAACAAAGAAATGTCAATAATAATAAAATAGGAAGATTTGTGATTTTTTGATGAAGATTTTCGCAGGGACTTCTTGGCCTGGAAGGCCTTTCAGAATGTATAATCCTTGTAATAGTCTGTTTTGCCTTTCATGATGTTATTTTAATACAATGGCAGGCATGGTTATAAGTTACTAAAAATAATAGTGAAGAATGATGGAACTCCAATTAATCTTTGCTCTTGTCAAAAAGGGGATTCAAGATTATAATTCATATAATTAGAGAGATTCAAATAGGGTAAAGGAAATTATTGACTCTCAGAGGAAGTAGATGACTAACCTGAATATAGGTCTATAAAAGTACTCAATTACAGTGACACAGATGGAATGCCAGACAGCTGGGAAAATAAATATGGATTAAGTGCAAATGATGCACGAGATAATATTCTGGATAAAGATGGTGATGGATACTCCAATATAGAAGAATATCTACACGCTACTAATCCATCATTAAAATAAGTGCGCTAATTAAATAAAATTCTCTATTCAGATTCTGATATTAAAGTAAGGATTAAATCACTTTTTTCTTGTACTTATCCTCATAATAACCGTAGTATATAGATTCAACTCCTAGAGGAACTTTATTTATTACAAATCCCAGTGTACTTATATTAAGATGCGTAAGCTGAGTAATAGTCTGTGATATCATCTCTCTTGTTGTCTCTCCATATGCTACTACCAGAAGTGTTTTATCAACCATACTACCCAGTATGAAACCGTCACTTACCATTAAAAGAGGTGGAGAATCAAAAATGACAATATCATAATCCCTTTCCCACTCATCAATCAATTCCCTAATTCTATCCGAATCAAGCAACTCTGATGGATTTTCGGGTAATGTTCCTGATGGTAGTACATCAATGAAAAAAGTTGCATCACTATTGTGGAAAGTTATAATTTCAACATTATCATCACCATTAAGTAATTCTGATACACCTTTTCCTCCCGAAATTTTAAGGTAATCTTCGATTACAGGTCTTCTGAGGTCTGTATCAACCAGAAGTACCTTATCTCCGGAAGAAGCAAATGAAATAGCCAGATTTGTTGCAATTATTGATTTACCACTACCCACATTAGGGCCACTTACAAGAAGTGAAGAAGGTGGTCTATCGACTTTGGAGAGCTTTATGTTTGTCCGAAGTCTCCTAATGGCTTCCATAATAGGAATACTATTTTCGTTCTCAGAAATCAACGGTATTGAAGCAAGTTTTGGTAAATTGCTCAATCTAATAACTTCCTCTGAATCTCGAATTGCAGAGTCCATATAATCGGCAACAAAACCTGCCCCGATTCCAGCAAAGACACCAATAAATAGAATTATAATACAGTTTTTAAGTTTGGATGAGATGTTTGGTTTACTTGGTGTCTTAGCAAGATGAATTATGTTAATATTGCCCAGCTCACTTGCCTCCTCAATCTGTGATTGCTGCATCTTCTCCATTAATATCAAATACAACTTTTCATTTGCAGTTTTCCCCCTTTCCAATCTTGCCAGCTGTAAATTTCTCGTTGGTATTCCTTTCAATTTACCCTGATACGCTGATAAAACTTCCTCTATGGCATCTTCTTTTGTCTTTGCCACTGTATAATTTATCTCTAGAGTGAGTGATCTCTGAAGTAAATCTTTCACATCGTCAAGAGGATCCACCACACCTCCCTCTAGAAGTACATCCCTGAACATTTCACTCATCTGACTTCTTATTTTATTTATTGAATTTTCTATACTCTTAATCTTCTCCTCATTCACATCGTATCCTCGTATCATCAAATCAGCCCTTTCCCCCTCTAAACCCGCCAGCTGTGCTTTAAGATTGTTGAAGATCTGAAAGGAAATTTCTGAAGCTTCTGAGAGTAATGCCTGTTGACGTTCAGTTAACATGGACTTTACTGACTCTAGTTCCCGCCGCATGGTCTGCGCTTCCAGCATAGCCCTTCTATATTCAGTCTCTATTCCTCCCATCTGTGTAACAAAATTCCTTACCTCTTCGGATACTCCAATAATTCTGTGCCTTTCCTCAAAAGATTTTAATCTTTCCTCTGCTTCCTTCAAATCCTTCTTTACCTTCTCAAGTTGACTCTCAATAAATCTACGTGTGGAAAGAGCCTCTCCCTTGCTTATCTCAGTATTGAAATCCTTATATGCAATTGCCAGTTTATTTGCGATAAGTGAACTTCTATATGGATTAGTCTCAGTAACCCCAATTTTTATAATTCTCGATTCTCCCTCTACACCTATATTTATTCTTCCACTATTAATACCAGACTTGATTCTTGAAAAAACCTGAGGGGTGCTATCAAATTTCATTTTCTCGAGTTCCTCTGGGCTGAAATCATATGCTGCTTTCTGAATCACTGGTTCAGTCTTAATAAGTTGTAGGTGATTGGTAATCTCCTCTGCCATGGTAATACGAGGATATCCATCTGCGAATAAAGACTCAAGTCTTCCGACCATAAATGATGAAGAAGAAGTATAAAGTGGAGGTGAAAATAAGAGATAAATAGGGCTTAAGATGATTGCACCCCCGATTACTCCCAGAACTATCCACAACCTTCTTCTAATAATCTTTATATAGTGCTTTAGATCACCTTCTTTATTTAACTCCATTTCCATCTTTACACTCCTTTTAAAAGTATTCTCGTAATAGAATCTATTTCGGTTTTATAACTTAATTAAAAATATATTAAATTCAATAGTTAATTTTAAAAAATTTAACAATTTTTTCTCCCCTAGGATATGAATACCACTCATAACAATCTTGACAAAATTCTAATGCACCTTATACTCAAAAAAATGCGAGTAAACAGAACTATCAATGAGCTTCAAGATATTGAAAAGAGGAATTGGAATTATAGGGAAAGATTCTACATTATTTCTATCTCCTATCTGAAAAAATAATTCCCAGATATGGAATCAATACGCAAACGCTTAATTAGAGGCTCGGGTATCTATGCATTTGGTAAAATACTTCCAAAAGCGATTCGTTTTTTACTTATTCCTCTATATACAAGATTCTTAACCACAAGTGATTATGGAATTGTAGCAGTTGTAAGCATCATAACAAATATGATGATTATAATTCTGCCGATGGGATTGCCTGCTGCTGTTACCCGTCACTATTTTGACTATACTAAAGATTCGAAAGAATTCAGAGACTACCTAGGTTCTGTCCTAATTTTTTTCTTATTGGTGGGTTTTTCAGTTGTACTCGGGCTTACATTTTTTGGAAAACCTATCTTTGAAAACTTATTTTCCAAAGTCCCTTTCTCTCCTTACATAAAGCTTGCCCTCTGGACATCCCTGTTTATCTCAATAGGAACTATCCCTTTGAATTTATACTGGGTCAAAGAACAGGCAGTTAAGTATATTAGCTTTAGATTAGTCAGTTTTCTGCTTACTACAGGTCTTATTATTTATTTCGTTGTGGTATTAAGAGAAGGAGCGCTGGGTAAAATAAAAGGCGCATTCTATGCAAGTCTTATTTTCTCTGTTATCTATTTAATACTGACCATTCGAAAATCAAATATCACCATATCAAAAGCTAAATTGTTGAGTGCTCTTACCTTCGGATTACCTCTTGTACCCAATGCTTTATCAACACTAATCTTATCATCTGCAGATAGAATCCTACTTGAGCGAATCAGTACCCTCTCTGAGGTAGGTTTATATAACATTGGATATCAAATCGGGGGAGTGTTCAACCTAATAATGATCTCCATTATCTATGCCTGGGAGCCAATATATTACACTATAGCCAAAAATGAAGCAGTACACGAAGCAAAAAGAATCTTTTCCAGAATCGCAACCCTCTATATCGCTTTCGGTTCTATTTTAGCAGCTGGAGTAATACTTTTTTCAAGAGAAATCGTTTGTCTTATAACAACTGAGCCATTCTATGCATCCTATCGGGTAGTTCCTGTGATAGCTGCTGGATATCTTATTCATGTAATTTACTTTATGAGCATTCGCGCTTTATACCTAAAAAAGAAAACCTATATAATAGCTCCTTTAACAGGATTAGCTGCTATTATTAATATTGGGTTAAATATACTATGGATTCCAGAATATGGAATGATGGGCGCAGCATATGCAACTTTGATTTCGTTCCTTGTACAGACCATCATAACCCACATCTCTGCACAGAGAATATACAGAATCCCTTATGATCACAGGAACTTACTGCGTATAATAGCCTTATCAGGAGGAGTCTTCTTTATGAATCACTTTTTGAACTTTGACAGTATCTGGATTACATTAGTTGTAAAGTCCTGTATTTTCCTTACTTTTATAGGAACCTTATTTTTATTTAAGATTATATCTTCAAAGGACATAAGCAAAATAAGGGAAGCACTAGGTTTTAAAAGAGGTTATTGATAAGTTTTTCATTAGTCACGATGGAGGATTTACAATTATTTATTAAAAGAATACTTGAAAAAAATAAAATTTTGAGTTAGAATACAGATATGAAAAAACCAAAAGTAAGTGTCATAATCCCCACTTATAATCGAGCGAAAATGATAGTTAAGGCAATTCAGAGTGTGTTTAACCAGACCTTTCAAGACTTTGAGATTATTGTAGTGGATGATGCCTCCACGGATAACACTGAAGATGTTGTAAAAAGCTTCGAGGATGAAAGGATAGAATATATTCGACACAAAGAAAACAAGGGTGGGGGCGCGGCAAGGAACACAGGGATAAAGAAAGCCAGAGGAAAATTCATCGCTTTCCTTGATTCAGATGACTGGTGGTCTTCTACAAAATTAGAGCAACAGATATTGATAATACAAAATAGAGACATAGATCTAGGCTTAGTTTATACCGGTTTAAAGTATGTTGATCTTAAGGGAAGAGTAAAAAAAGAAAAAATCCCTCACTTTAAAGGTAACATCTTGAATGAGCTTCTGATTAAAAATGTGGTGGGTACATCCTCTGCAGCGCTGGTTAAAAAAGATCTATTCAATGAAGTTGGACTCTTTGACGAAAATCTACCCTCAAGGCAAGACTTAGATTTATGGATTAGAATTGCAAGAAATTATACTTTTGATTATGTGAAAGCTCCGTTAACTTATTTCACTCTACATAAAAACAGAATTACAAGTGACCTTAAGAAAAAGATAAGAGGGAGAGAACTACTTCTCAATAAGATATATACAAATCTCAAGAAAGATAAAAGGAAACTTGCAAAATACTATTATGAATTTGGTATACTTTATTTTCAGGCCGGTGATATGAGTTCAGGTCGAAAGTATATGATAAAAGCATTAACTGCATTCCCTCATTTTAAAACCCTCCTGGCTCTCAGTGTCTCTCTTTTGGGAGATTGGTGGTTTGGGCTAGCTTTGAGATTTAATCGCATTTTAAACGTTATTATACTGGGGAAAAGCAGTGTACTTAGAAAGAAATTCCACAACTTCCTTAAAGAAAAATGACCATGAATATTTTCTATCTGCTTGTATTTACCATTATAGGGGTAATTTTAATGGTGATTTTAATGCACAAGCAGTATTGGTTACTATTTATGTTCCTCATTCTGTCTATCTTCCTGAACTATCCACTGGGAGTTGACATTCTCGGGCTACCTTTAACTACCCAAAAGGTTGGAATGATTATTACATTTATACTACTATTTCCCCTCCTCCTATCAACTAGGTATCCGATTTCTAACTTAAAAACACCTTTTACCTTGCCTTTCTTATTTTTAATTATTACAGCTTCCCTCTCTTCTTTGGTTGCCAAATATCCGGAAGCAAGTTATAAAAGTATAATTACTCTTTTATTAATTTTTATTGCCATACACATAATATACATTTCAATCAACATTTCTGACCCCAAACGAATAAAACAAGGACTTTCATTTGGAATAACCGGCATCTTTATAGTGCTTTTAGGTTTAGCTATTTACCAGTTTGTTAGAGAGGGTAACCTCATCGGGAGGATGACCGGAACATTCCGTAACCCTAATGAATTTGGTGCTATGGTTTTAATGATTCTTCCGGTTACACTTGCGGATATTGAAGGAGGGAATCTTAAACTTGCGGTTTTAGGAGAAATCTGTCTTGCGCTTTCGCTTGTTGCAATTTATTTTACATATTCCAGAGCAACTTATCTGGCAACACTATTTTTCACTGGTGTTATAATAATTGGTAATTCTATTGTCCATCGTGGAAAAACAAGCATTCGCTTAAATAAGAAAAAGTGGGCAGGTATATCTTTAATTATTATTATAGGATTTTTAATCTATTATGCGGTTCCCAAAAAAATTTTCGGAAGAGGAGTAGAGCGGTATCAATCGATATTTACAGAAGGAGGACTAAATTTAGGAGTATCCTCCATAAATATGAGATACAATGCTATATGGGTAGCATTGAAACTCTTTAGAGAAAATCCCTTTCTGGGGATAGGTATGAAAAACTTCAAGGCTTACTCCACACATTTGTTCGGTGTTGGTAGACTCCCCGCCACTGAAAATACATATCTAAATGTACTTACTGAACTGGGTTTATTCGGGTTTTTTATTTTTATGTATATAATCTTTCGTGTTTTTAGCACCCTAATCGAAAATCAAAAAGAATTAAAAACTCATCACCTTAAATGCCTTAATAAATACTTAACCTATGGATTTATAGCTTTTTTATTTTTGATGTTTACAAATGATTTCGTAACCGATTTAAGGGCTTTCTGGATATGGGTAGCAGTTATTGTTTCACTCAAATCTCTGGATGAGAAACTTATAAATAGACAGGGAATAGCAACTGTTAACCAGTTCTCAAAGGTTAACAATAATTTTAATGAAGAGATATAGAATACTATTTATACTTGATTCTCCTGGAGAAGGAGGAGCACAAAGAGTTATAATAAATATTCTGAAATATATTAATAGGGAAAGATTTGAAATCGAACTTGCATTATTTAACAGCGAAGGGGAATATAAAAGTACGATTCCTGAAGATATTAGTTATCATGACCTAAAGGCTAAAAGAGGCAGATACGCCATCCTTTCTCTCGCACATCTAATTAGGAAAATTAGGCCAAATTTAATCTTTTCAACACTTATTAAGGTTGACGAAGCAGTTAATTTTGCTGTAAAGCTGGCGGGGGATTCAACTAAAATAGTTTTAAGATCTTCAAACTTCTTGTCCAAAAAATTAAAGGTGGAACCTTTTTATACAGCGCTCCTCTGTCGTTGGTCATATAAACATGGTGACAGAATCATAGCCACTACCCGGGAAATGCGAGATGACCTACACTGCAAACTGAATCTACCGTTAGGGAAGATTAAAGTGATCCCAAACCCAATTGACTTAGAAATGATAAGAAACCTATCGAAGGAACCAGTTCGTAATTCATGGTCTAAAGAGAACTCCATAAGGAATTATAAACTAATTATTACAATGGGGCGATTGACAGAGCAAAAAGGATTTCCCTATCTTTTAAAGGCATTTAAAGAAGTTAGAGATAAATTGCAAGCAAGATTGGTTATACTGGGACAAGGGAAAAGGAAAAGCGATTTAGAATCCCTCTCTGAAAATTTAGAGATTGATAAAGAGGTGAAATTTCTTGGTTTTCAGATAAATCCATACAAATATATCGCTAATTCCGACCTTTTTGTAATGTCTTCTCTCTGGGAGGGATTCCCGAATGCCATTATTGAAGCAATGGGTTGTGGAACACCAGTAGTTTCAACAGATTGCCCCTCAGGGCCGAAAGAAATAATAGCCAATGGAAAAAGTGGGTTGCTTGTGCCTCCGAAAGACTATCAAGCTCTGGCAAGTGGAATCCTGCAAGTATTAACCAACAAGAAATTAGCTGGAAAGTTAGCCAAATCAGGATTGGAGAGAGTTAAGGATTTTGAAGTGAAAAGGATTATAAAAAAATATGAGCAACTTTTTTTATCGGTTTTAGAAAACAATGTGGTATAGAAGAATCCACCTATTTATATACCAGCTTACCTGGAAGAAATATTGGACTGTATGAGAAATTTCTATATCTCAATACAATGAAGAGAAATTGTTATATTTTTGAGTATTGTGCAGGTATAGGAGAATGAAATTGAAAAGGAAACAGAAACTGAAAATTTTAATGATCGGTCCATTTCCACCTCCAATAGCAGGCGCCACTGTTTCCTTTCAACAAATATCAACAGAGATGAAAAAAATAAAAGATATTAAGATTGAAATCGTTAAGACATGGCATAACAATCGTACCTGGTTAACGAAAATATTATACGCTATTAAAATCCTCTATGACGTTTTTCTTCGTATAAAAAGATATGACGTTATAATTCTATTTGCCTGTCAACGGGCAGCATTATCCTTCGGTCCGGCAATAAATCTGATAAGTAAGTACTTCAGGAAACCATGGATACTCCGTAAATTTGGAGGAAATTTTGACATTCTGTATAAAAACTCCTCCCTTTTAAAGAAAGCATTTATTAGACATTTTATATTATCAGCAAATCTTTGTTCATTTCAATCAAAAAGAGAAGTAGAATTCTTTAAAAAGCATTTAAACACTTCAAATATAAATTGGCATGCAAATAGCCGTCCCATGGAAAATAAATCAAAATACTTTAAAAAGCGAAGTCTCTGCCGTAGTTTCATTTACTTGGGACGTGTTACATCAACAAAGGGAATTAAAGAAATTGTTAAAGCAAGTGATCTAATCGATGAGAATATAAAAATTGATATCTACGGAACATTTGGAAATGACATTAATCAAACCCTATTTGAAAACTATCCAAAGGTAAATTATTGTGGTGTAGTATCTCCAGACCTCGTTCTCGAAACAATGAAGAATTACGACGCATTATTATTACCTTCTTATTTTGAAAGAGAAGGATACCCTGGGGTTATAATTGAAGCTTATAGTATAGGAATTCCTGTTATTGCTACAAAATGGAAAGCAATACCGGAAATTGTAGATAATAGCTCTGGTATACTAATTAAACCCGGGAACACCCAGAGTTTGAAACTCGCTATGCAGAAACTAGTAGAAGATAATAATTATTATCAGAGATTGTGCAGGGGAGCAAAAAAGAAAAGTATGGACTTTTCTCTTTCATACTGGACCCGAAAATTAGTAGAATATTGCCATTCAGTTACATAGTATATAATATAAATGGATTTAAGACAATAATAATTAAAGGTTTCACATATAATTTGCTTTTATTTTATTGAAAAGGAATATTAAGTATAGTTCAGGAGGTCAAGTCCCTTTTTTCTACAAAAGTCAAGGTATTTGAGAATCCTTTCAAGCTTCCTTTTTTAACTTTTATAAAAAATATAACACAGTCCCATAATTTTACAAATTTTACTATTGAAACGTATTGACAAGTCGATAATTTTTATTAATATATATCTGTAAAATTAGTTTTAATTTTGTAAAATATGATTTAATATATAACGGATAGTATTAGGAGGCGAGGAAAATGAAATACATAGCATCTAATTCAATCAAAAATATCGGCAAACAAAGGAAAGTATTATTTCTTTCCCAATATTTTCCTCCAGATATCACCGCTGCTTCATTTAGAATAAGTGAAACCGCAAATCTTTTATCTCTAGATGGATTTTCAGTAAATGTTTTAACTGCAAAGCCACACCGATCGCAACCGATTAACAAAGAAGATTATGAAATATTTCCAGAAATAAAGGTAATAAGGGCACCAATTATTCAGGGGAAAATATTGAAAGGCAGAAAGTTGGGATATATACTACAGTATCTATCATTTATGATATCTTCCCTAATCCGCGGTCTCCTTAATACTGACTCAACTTATGATTATATAATAGCTAGTTCACCACCACTTTTTATTGGCGTATCTGGCTGGATTCTTTCCAAGGTTAAGAAGGCTAAATATATTCTTGATATACGGGATATATGGCCCGATTCGGCAATTTCTGCAGGTCAATTATCCGGTGAAGGATTTCTATACAGATTTGGTAAAAAATTAGAAATATTTCTGTATAAAAGAGCCAACCTTATTACATCAGTTTCGAAAAAAATAAAGAACTACATTTCCAACCTTGAAGAAAATATCTGTAAGGTCGAGGTTATCTGTAACGGACTGAATGAAAAATTGGTTGAAATTGAATCTCTGAATAATGTTCTGAGTGAGTTTGAAAAGAATATTCCTGACAATAAGTTCAATATAACTTATCTGGGTAATATGGGTCTTGCTCAGGATCTAGATACTGTTATTAACGCGGCAATAATCCTAAGAGAAAAAAGCATTTATAATATCAATTTTCTATTGATTGGTGGCGGGGTAAAAAGAACATATCTTGAGGAAAGAGTTAGAAGAAATGAACTTAAAAATATTATTTTTATGGGTCCATTTGATAAAAAAAACGCATTTAAGTTTATGCTCTACAGTTCGGCACTCTTAATACATTTAAAAGACAGTGAAGTCTTTGAAAAAACTATACCTTCCAAAGTCTTCGATTATTCATTTGCAAATAAACCAATTTTATTTGGTATAAAAGGAGAAGGTAATGAAATTCTATCTTCAATGCCAGGAAATATCTATTTTAAACCAAGCAATCCATATTCACTTGTAGACTCTATTTTAAAACTTTATGAAAATTATGATTATTATTTAAGTGATGTAAAGGCAAACAGAGAATACATGCTGAATAATTTCTCAAGGGCTAAAATGAGCATGAAACTGGCGACACTTTTAAAAAAACTTGGGTAATAATTTAGAAATAGAATATGTTACAATTATTAGGAACATATCCTTGTATAAGAAGTGTTTAAAACTACTTGGCTTTTTTAATTCACGAGATATATCACAGATCGAGAATCAAGAGCGTAAGCCGAGAGTCTTGGGTCATGATTCGATGTTAATAGGTGAAAGGTGGGAACATTAGAAAGTTTGTAACCGGCTGGAGACGGTGAATTGAGTAGGGAAGAAGGGAATCGAGTTAAGGGAAAAATTTAATGCGTCCAAACCTTCTTGGTTCTATAATTTTTGACTCCACATATGTCAATAGAGTGACAAATAAAAGAATATATATTAGCTTTTTGTCAATAGGGTGACAGCATTTAAAGAATCAATTTGTGCAGGTCAGTGGTCATTTTTTAGAATAATGAGTCAATAGTCGTATGCCGTAATTTAACAGTCGATAGGAGAGTTATGAGAGGGTTGGGTGAAAAAGATAGAAGCTCAAATTTTCTTAAAATCTTCTCTCCGAAAGAGGAAAAACTCCAAAGGGGATAGACCGGATTCGTTTTTGTACAGGAACAGATAGATCAAATAGGTTGGGGAATAGGAAATTGCGCTGGCCATAGCAGCTCCTTTTACCCCCATTCTTGGTATCACGAGAAGATTTAGAGCGATATTTACAATGAGAGTCACAGAATTAACAAAAGTGTTAACTGCTGGTTTACCGGTGCCCATAAAATAGGTTGAGAGCACCCTCACAGGTGAAAACAATAAAATGCCAGGAAGTAGAAAATAGATAATCTGATCGGGTGGATACTTCCTGCTTCCTGTAAGATAAACATTGGAAGATTCAATTCCAAGATTCAAAAGTGCATATGTCATTGTAGGAACTAAAACCAGCGCAGCCCACATACCTTTACCAGCCGGTCCAAGAATCCTCGCTATCAGTATATTAATAACAATGGAAATAGAAAGCTAATCACTCTCGCAGAGAATGTAGATATGCTTTTCTTAGCAAGGCTCATTATATTTCATCTCTATATATAATTAGATAATGACCTATAAATATATGGGCTTCGAAAGTAGGTTCTGAACCGCATCTCTACATGTCTGGTTTCTCTACGATAATGCGTATCTGATAATTATTCTTCAATATTGCGTATATTCTGGCAATAAGATGGAATAGTTCTTCACCAAAAAATCTCTTTATTAATCTGAATCTTGGAGGCCACATATGCCGAATCTTCTCAACCTTTATAACCCTATACCCAGCTACCTTGAATAAATTCCCTAAGGTAAGAGGGTTCCATGTATATAAATGTTGATTAACATCCTCTTCCTTGAATTCTTCATTAGGACCTTGGTGTGGAACAACAAATATTAACTTCCCACCTACTTTAACTTTTCTTTTTAATGATTTGACTACCTCATATGGACATAGTACATGTTCAAGTGCATGGTTTGATATTATTACATCTGCAAAATTGTCAGGAATCTCCTCTATTTTATCGTAAACTTTAATACCTCTACTTTCTGCAACTCTACGAGCACTTACATTAGGTTCTATTCCGATCTTTCTATTACAAATTAGATTTTTTAATAGGTACCCACCACCACAGCCAAAATCAATCACATTATCACTCGAATTTATATAATATTTGAATTTAAAAAGACCTACTTCCCCTTCAAACTCCCCTATCTCCCTTTGCCAATCAAAATATCTTTCATTATAATAAGTTATATTCATATATTACAAATATGAGCTTATTGTCAAGGAACTACTAAATTTTTAGGAATTATGATAACTCATTATAATGAGTATTATATCTATTTAAAAGCACGGGTGGAGAGCGTTATTCATTATCCGAAAGTAAAAATTAGGGATTGTCCCAAAGTTGTATGATATATTATAAAATTAAATCTTATTTTATTCATACATGCTCAGCAATATCATTCAGAAATCGCAGTCAATTTCCGAAGGCAGAGGAAATTGCTGCTCCCGCTCCCATGCCCACCTGCCCCATGTAATAGAGAGCAACGAAGTGAATTTCTTATTACACGGGGCGAGAGGGTTTCTGAATGACATCGCCTCGCATTTATTACAGGATCTAAGAATCAAATTTACTAAATTCGTAAGTTTTGCTAAATTATACGACTTTGGGACAACATCAAAGATTAAATACTCTGGGGTTAGGAGTATCTAACAACTGTCAGCAATAATCAGGGAAGAAGTAAATGAGTAGAGAGTGTAATAAAAAAGGCTGAAATGTTATACGGTGACATGCTGAGGTTTGGGAGATAGAATATCTAATGTGAAACTAAGTAAGCGTATGGCCCTTTACGGATGAGTGAAGATTGACGCCTTAGATAGAAAACCTTTTGTAGATAAAAGGAAAAATAATAGTTGTAAATATGGTAAATATGTTCTTTTTGATGTCATTTTGCATTAGATTAATGTTTTAAAATATTCCAGAACTTTCCTAAGTCCCTTTCCCCTGGAAATTTCAGGTTCCCAAGTGAGCAATTCCTTTGCTTTAGCTATATCGGGTCTTCTAACTTTAGGGTCATTTATTGGAAGCGGCTTAAAAGTAATATCACTCTTGCTATTTGCTATTTTGATGACTTCTTTAGCGAAATCAAGAATACTTATCTCATCGGGATTGCCCAGATTAATGGGATCGGTTATATCAGACATCAGCAACCTATAAATCCCATCAATCAGGTCAGATACATAGCAAAAAGAACGGGTTTGAGTTCCATCTCCGTAGACGGTTAAGGGTTCCTCCTCTAAAGCCTGTATCATAAAGGTAGGAAGTGCTCTTCCATCGTTTATTCGCATTCTTGGGCCATAGGTATTAAAGATCCTTGCAATCCTTACATCAATTCCATGCTTGTTATGATATGCCATCGTAATGGCTTCCGCATAACGTTTGGCCTCATCATATACACTGCGTGGACCTACTGGATTTACACTTCCCCAATAATCCTCGCCTTGAGGATTCACATCAGGGTCTCCATAAACCTCAGAGGAAGAAGCCAGGAGAAAAGTGGATTTCTTTACCTTGGCCAAACCCAGAGCATTATAAGTGCCGATAGCACCTACTTTTAACGTATGAATGGGATGCTCCTGATAATCCTTTGGGCTGGCAGGAGATGCAAAATGAAGGATATAGTCCAGGGAACCATCTATCTCTATATACTTAGTGACATCGTGTTCAACAAAGGTAAATTTCTCATTATCCATCAGGTGTCTAATATTTTCGATGCTACCAGTCATTAAGTTATCCATACATATAACTTCATGATTATTTTGGATGAGTTTATCGCATAAATGTGAGCCCAAAAAGCCCGCTCCGCCGGTTACCAAAATTCGCCCTAGCGAATTTTCAGGGTTAGAGTGATCAGGATTATGGATTATGTGTTTATTTTTCATTTCAACTTCTTCTTTAAACTAACTATTAAACCATTTAGCATCTTACTGATTTCCGCTGTGTTATTAGTGGTATGGGATATGTGGTATGTGATATGTGGCCTCCCCTCATACTCATCCCAGTTTCTCCTTTAGTGTGGAGATTAGTCCGTTTAGCATTTTGCTGATTTCCTCTGTAGAATCCTCCATCTTATCATATTCACTCTCCCCTAAGAAATTCAAGTTCCTTTGAGAGAATAAGCAAATATCTCACTTCCTCCAGGGAACCTCGTGAATGGAATAGGAATTGTAAATACTCTTTAGTAGATTTTCTAGAAAACCCTTCTACTACATTAGTAGGAACTGATACTGCAGCTCTTCTAAGTTGGCTCGTTAATCCATACATTTCTGCCTTTGGGAAATCTGTCGTGACTTTATATATGTCCTTTACGAATTCATGGGATTTATTCCACAAATCAAGATCACTCCAATGCATTTTTATAATTCACCTATCATCTGTTTCACTTATTTAACAATCTTCTATCACATATCACGTGCTTATCTTCCTGCTCGACTCCTATCACACACTTCGTGCTTTCTGCCATACATCTAATTTCTTCCAATGCACTTAATCTTCACTCCTTATATTTTAATCCTTAATCCTTAATCCATAACTCAGAACTTGTTAATCCAACATAGATTATATAGTGATTTTTGTCAACGAGTCAACTACAGCGGTAAATATCGCAAACTGAGTTATTGTCCTTGACATCACCAGAAAAGTATCTTATTTGTTAATAAGGTAACTAATGAATATAAAGAAGCAATCAGAAATAATTTAAAAGGAAGGGAAAAATGAGAGTAATTATTGAAAAGGATTACGATTTAATGTCAAAAAGAGCAGCAAAAATTATATCTGCGCAAATCCGTGAAAAACCAGATTCAGTTTTAGGACTTGTATCTGGCTCAACTCCCATCGGGACATATAAAGAATTAATAAGGATGCATATAGAAGAAGGACTTGACTTTTCGAGAGTTACTACCTTTAACTTGGATGAATATTATCCAATTCCCTCTACTCATCCCCAGAGTTATCATTATTACATGCAAAAAGAATTTTTCAAACACATAAACATTAACCCTGACCACATTCATATTCCGAATGGATTAGTGAAAGACATTGAGGCGTTTTGTAGGTGGTATGAAGAGGCAATAAAGAAAGCTGGAGGGATAGATTTACAGTTGCTCGGTATCGGTAGAGATGGGCATATAGGCTTTAACGAACCTGGTTCGTCTCTGGGTTCACGGACAAGAATAAAAACCATCGATGCAGCGACTATAAAAGATAATGCACGGTTCTTCAAGAAGAAAGAGGGTATTCCAAAGTTCGCAATTACAATGGGTGTTGGAACAATAATGGATGCAAAATGTTGTCTCCTTTTAGCGAGTGGGAGCGATAAGTCTAAGGTTCTTACAAAAGCGATTGAGGGACCAATAACCGCCCAGGTAACAGCCTCGATACTTCAGATGCATAAAGATTTACTTGTGATTGCTGATGAAAAAGCAAGCAGGGATTTAAAGAATAAGGAATATTACCAGCATATTGAAAAACTTACCAGAGAGTTGAAGACGCTGATTATTGATGAGAAAGGAAGTCGATAGAATAGTCCTAGATTATCAGCCTTAAGTAATCAGTGAACAATTACAGGCGACAGCCAAATGTTAAGGAGTAAGTGATAAGGATTAAAGGTTTAGGAAACCGCCTTCCTTGCAAGTAATGCACCTTTTACCATATTTTCAAGTTTTTTAAAAGCCACTCTCCAGGACCTTGTCCGAAGGCCACAGTCTGGATTTACATAAATCCGCTCAGGCTCTATGAGTTTTGTAGCTCTCAGAATTCTATCCCTTACGAATTCTGGGCTCTCAATTTTATCAGTATGCACATCTATTACCCCGAGGCCTATCTCTCTATCATCCGAGTGCTTCTTCATCAGTTCTAAGAAGTCATAGCTATTACTCTGGGCAAATTCAAAGGTATACTGGCAACAGTTCCGTAGTTTAAGAATCTCTGGATAAAGGAGTGAATAATCACTAAAACACACATGAAGGTTGAACTTACAATCTCTAATCTCTCTTGTTGACTCATTAAAACTATCCACAAAAATTTCTATCTCCTCTGGCTCTGTGGTCGCAGCGGGTTCATCTATCTGGATTAATGTAGCTCCAGCTTTAACTAAAGCAAGCAGATTCGGCCGGATTATATTCCTTGCAAGCTTGAGAGCAAGCTCATAATTCGCCTTATAGATAGCCATCCCCCTACTACTTTCTCTATTGATCCATTTCTTAAGATAATACTCATTAAAGGACCAGTTTGTGAAGGTATATGCACCTGTTATGGGAACTTTGAGAGGTTTAGTAGTTAAGTTTCTTACATAATTAAACTCATCAAGATGATAGAGACGGTTTAATTTTGGTTCTCCGATACAGGCAGCTTTTCTATAGTATTTGTTATCGAAACTTCTCACCTCTCCATAAAACTTAAATCCACCAAAATAGGAAATGGGCTCCTGATACATCTCAGTTCTATGCTGTTCTCCATCATAGATAATATCAAGCCCAAGTTTTTCATAGCATCTTATAACTAACAGGCTTGAAAAGTCTTTGAGTGTGTTTTTATCCTCCTCATTTAGCTCCTTTTTTACAAGTATGGATTTTAGTTCTTCTTGACGCTCAAAAGATGAGAATTTGACCCAGTGCTCGAGCTCATCCAAGTCGGATTCCTCAAGTTTAACTCCTCGTAGTTTCTTTCTAAGCCAGTTTGGTCTGGCTATGCTTCCAATCTCCTGAGTAGGAAATAACATAACTACTCCTTCATATTTTTTCTGAAACACCCCTCAGCAGTTCAAGTTTCTTAAGCGATACTGAGTAGGGTAGAAATTCTAAGTCAATATTTGGGCAGATAAAAAATTCTTTCAGTGCAAGTTTCTTAACCACTCTATTTACAAATCCTCTTACCTTTTCTTTGGTCTCAAGAAGCGAATTTTGAGCATCTATACAGCCTATGCCTATCTTTTTTTGAGTTTTAAACTCAAGGTTATCAAGGGAAGTAGCAATAAAGTCTATTCCAACTGACTTAACTGGAAATTCCAATATTTCTAACAGATGAGAAAAATCGCACCAGGGAATGTGAAGAAGGGTATCAGCAGCCAGGTTCTCGGTCAGTATTCCATATGCTTCCTTCCAATGATCAACCTCTATTACCTTAGCAAAATGGAGGTAAGGTTCTGAGAACTGAATACAGGCTATTCCTTGTTTTTCAAGGAATTCTGAAACTCGAGCAAGAACCTGAGCAATAATAAACAGAGTATCTCGCTTGTATCTATCTTCACTGAGATTAAATAAACTAACCGGACCTGGCAGAATAACTTTTCGCCTTTCTGATATCAAATCAAGATAATAGAAACTTTCTATGAACTTTGGGTTTGCCTTAATTTTGTCTTTAATAACAGGTTTCCGGTAGAATGTGTTTGTTCTGAAAAATCTTGTCAATGCTCCGGATTCTACTCCTTTCAAAAAAGTAAATGGTCTTAAGAGATCCTGCCATAGGAAGCCACCATCTGTTATATACTGAAAATCCTCCTGATAATTAATAAGCCTTCTCACATCATCCTTTCTTACCTTCTCTAAATCCGCTTCTGTTAATCTACCTCTATCATAATCCCGAGTAGCTCTGATATGCAGAGGCGAACGGGCAAAAGTTCCAGTAAGCTGACATTTTAACATCTTGAAAGCTCTCTTACTCTGTTTGGATAAGTTCTTTAATAATTGAATATCTGTTTTTAGGAAGCATTATACAAACTCCATCCACAAGGTCTCTCAATTTTTTTATCGTCTTAAAAGCAATCTCCACACCATCCTTATC
>Ga0315541_1001228_pt1 | contig 24520 bp, 16 predicted proteins | sample SalMarSW160190MG_FD_203095 | JGI IMG/M metagenome (GOLD analysis project Ga0315541, IMG submission 203095) | Salt marsh sediment microbial communities from the Plum Island Ecosystem LTER, Massachusetts, United States - Salt Marsh Sediment SW1601-190 ...
GGAGACGCGATATTTGACCGCTGGCGTCGGGAGGAGTTTGTGGCGGGTGTTGGAGTTTCGCGGGACAGATGGGTCAACTCTTGATGCACCTGTGGGTTTGTGGGAGCTTGGGAGTCATGGTGAGGATTGCACGGGCGCGGGGAGCCCGATTGGATATGGCGTCGCCAGAACTGTGGGAACTGCGGGAATGCTATGAGGTACTGCTGCGGCTTATCAGCCGCCACTGGGATGGCTGCTATGCCGATCCTGCCAAGATTCAGGTGGCATGTGAGGGACCTCGTGGCGGAGGGAGGCTGCCATAGGCGGTGCCCGCTCGGTGGTGGGAAGATCTGAAAGCGCACTGCGTGCCGCCTTGTCGCCCGGGGCGAGTTGAGCCATCGGGCTTGGGCAAGTGCTGGCTGCCAGACCTCGAGACCATCCGGGCGATTGGGCCATTCCTTCCGGCCATTGATCTGGACGCCTTTGGCGAAGACCGCGCCGCAGTGGAGTCCTGGCTGCGCCAGACGGTGGGTCTGCGAACGCACCTGAACCAGGTCAGCCCGTCTGAATGGACCGACCTCCTTAATGAAGCTATACCGACAGCCTTCCGGGATGTCGGGCCCGAAGACCGTGAGGTACAGCGGAGTGTTCATCCCGTCTACGAAGCTGCGCTGGATAGCCTCGCGGGCCAGCAGAGGGCCTGGGCCGCACTGGTCGATGTGCCATGGGTGTGCCGGCGGAACAGGGAGTGGAACTGGGTACCAGGCACAGAGAAGCGATGACTCGCTGACGATGTCGAGGCGGCCGAAGCCTTCGCCAGTGACCTCTGGATGATGACGTTGCCTCTGCGCTACCATGAGGACGCGCGCAGGCAGTTCGGCCTTCGGTCCCTTCGGGCCGCCGTGCAGGTCGGCGCGAAGAGGCCCCTTCGGGCCTGCGCGGGGCGCAGGCCCGGCCGATAAGATAGACGGGGCTACCGGCAAGGGGCTGAACGTGCGGATGCGGTCGTTCGAGAGATGGCTGATGAACACGCGGGCGCGGGCGTGGATCCTGCGGCATTTCGAAGCGCCGCGCGTCCTGGAAGACCCGGGCTTGCCGCGGCCCGGGGGAGTCTTTTCGTTTGGGGAAGCCCTGCTTTCCGATTCGCCATTCTGTTTCAATCGATTCTGGCGGCATGTTCCTTTCGGCAGGCAGGAGCTTGAGGCGGCTTTGCGAGAGGCAGGACTCACGGTCCCGACGTTCCAGTCGGCACTACTTGGGCGGTGGTGCTTTGTGCGGGCGCGGAAGTAGGCCATGCTGATCATAGGTTGGCAGCCCACAACCGAGGACGGCGGCGCGATATTATGTCCCCCGGCCAATTGCATACAGTACAAGACAGGAGAGCGACAATGATCGACGTGAAGACGATCGACGAGACGACATTCGAGGTAACGGTCGAGTCCGGCACGACCACCCGGCACCGCGTCATCGTGCAGCCAGATTACTACCAGCAGCTCACGGGAGGCGCCCTGTCATCAGAGACACTAGTGGAAAAGTCCTTCGAGTTCCTGTTGGAGCGAGAACCCAACACGAGCATCTTGTCGTCTTTTGACCTCTCCGCGATCAGCCGCTACTTCCCCGAGTATGAGCAGACGATCAGAAGCACTCTTAAGACGGACGCCTGAGCGAGCGGGCCGGAGCGATCATCGACGTTCGTGGCGATGACGGTACGGCTGCCAGTCAGAGCGGCGGCGGGGGCGGAGGCGGAGCCGGCGGGGGCTGCTTGGCAATCCTGTGCCACCGCTTCGAGGACGAGGGCGCAAGCATCCTGAAAGCCGGCGGCACGGGCGGGGCCGGCAACGGTACCGGCGGCAACGGCGGCGCGGGCTCTGACGGCATTCTCGTGGTCAGGGAGGTTCTCTGATGGCCGTCTACAAGATCACCGCGGAGATGTTGGCGGGAACGGGTGCCGTGGCCGTGCGGACGGCCACGGGCCGCCTGCGCGGGATCATCCGCGGCCCGGCCCGGATCGAGAGCGACGAGCCGCTGACGCTGGCGCCCGTAGTCCCGCCGGCCGAGCCGGAGCCGGATGAGGCGGACCGCCTGCCCGAGCGGACGCTCCTACTGGCGGTGGCGGACTTGGCGGGCTTCAGCAGGCAGCAGGTCGTCGCCCGGGCCAAGCAGCTTCTGACCGCCGCTCAGGAGAGGACACTGCCGTGATCGGTATGGTCACCAAGCAGATGTTCTTCGACCGCGACAAGGTCCGTAGAAAGGCCGACGCCGGGAGCAGACGCGTGCTCGGCCGGTTCGGCGCGTTCGTCCGCACCGCCGCCAGGCACGGCATCCGCAGGCGCAAAGCGACCAGCGCCCCGGGCGAGCCGCCGAGCTCGCGCACGGGCCTGCTGCGGCGTTTCATCTTCTTCGGCTACGACCGCGGCCGCCGCAGCGTGGTCATCGGCCCAGAGCGGGCGAACCAGAAGGCCGGCGACCTGTTGGCCGGGCAGGCGTCCAAGACCGGCGCGCAGGGCACGTTCGTGGCCGCCAACGTCCTGGGCCTCCAGGCCGGTGGGGTCACCGACCGCATCGCGGGCGGCATCGACAAGATCGAACGCAACACCCGTCCGCTCCGCAACGCCGAAGGAGTGAGCTTCACATAGACTTATGGCGACACTGACGGAAAAGATCGACTCATTCCTGAACATGAGGGCGCCGAATGCGTCGCTCTGCTTCCACGATCCAGTTGGGCTCCACGATCCAGAAGGAGCCATCTGGCTTGTGGGTCATGTAGTGGACCTCAATGTCGGCATTCTCATCAGTACCGCCCGGTACTCCATCCTTACCATAGCTGATAAAGACCAGGCGATCTGCACGAACTTCGAAAATCAACTCCCGTCCGTATCCATCGACAATGGCGTTGGCGTATCCTTTTCGCTTCGGAAGAGAGCGAAGCGACGAAGGCAACGCATCGTTCGATTGGTAGAACAACTGTGTTCTAACGGCACAATCGGTAATAGCCGTGACCGTTGCGCTTGTAGGCGGAATAGCGCAAATATGTCCCAAGTACAGTGCGGCCACGATAATGAGGGCCAATATCGAAACCAGAAAAAGCAGTCGCTTCTTTACCATATTCTCACTTTACCCCCAACTCATGGCATCCGGAACAGCAATCGATGGCGACACTGACCGAAAAGATCGACTCCCGCGAGTGGACGACCGGCGAGCGGCCGAGCCCATCAGCCATGGGGCCAACCACAACAACGGCTTCCGCACCGACGGCGCCGCGACGGCCATGGCCAAGGCCATTGCCGCCGTCCAGACCGGCTACGGCGACACCTGTCCGATGCAACTGGAACTTTCCCCGGGCCTGACCGACGACGACAGCGTCGCCAAGATCGCCGCCCTGATCAGGACCCACTTCGACCTGGGCGGGACGCTGTTCAACATCAACATCATCGACAAGGACAAGCTCCTGGCGGCGCACAAGGACCCCTGGGCCTACCCGGACCTGATCGTCCGGGTGCCCGGCTTTACCGCGTACTTCGCCACCCTCTCGCCCGAGTTCCGCCAACTGGTCGTGGACCGCATCGTCGCCGAATAGACGCCCATCGGGCGGAAGAGACATCGCCGCGGCTCAAGGCGGCGACGCGGAGCCCGCGGAGGAGCCCAATTCGCTTGCAAGCCGCTTGCCGGTTGCATACAAGGACCATCGGTCAATGGAAGGCAGCGAAACCGTGAACGACAGAGGCAGGCGAATGAACCGCGAAAAAACATGTCCGATCCTTGCGGCGGCGGCAATTCTGCTGCTCGCAGCCGGGCGCAGCCAGGGCGCCTACGACGTGCGCGTGGATCTCAAGAACGCCTCCGGCCAAGTCAAGACGAACTGGCCGGTGATCCTGCGGGTGTATGCGGTTTTGGGGCGCAACCTCGACCCGGCAGCGGTCAACCGGGCGGGCTTTCACGTGTACGATCCGTCCGGCCGGGAGGTCCCGCACGCGATCGAGAAGATCCCCCCCTACGATCAGCCCGGCAACGACGAGATCGTCTTCGTGATTGCCCGGATCGAGCCCGGCCAGGTGCTGCGCTACCGCATCACCAACACCTCGAAGAACTCGGAGAAGGCGGCGAGAATCGACATGGTCAACAGCTCGCACAACCTCATCGCCGACGGGGGCTTCTCTGGCAAGGCCACCGCTGCCGCCCGCCCTGCCCGACAGCTTGCAGGCAGGCCGGCGCACTTCGCCGGGCCGGCGAAGCTCGACACGGCCGGCGGCCACGCCGCAGCCGGCTCGCTGATGCTCTCGGCCGACAACGCGACGGTCACCGCCGGCTACGCCCGGAAGGTCAAACTGCACAAGGGCTCGTGGTACTACTTCGGCGCCTGGTCGCGGACGCGCAACGTCAGCCGCTTCGGCTATCAGGCCGGAGGCGGCGGCCATTTCCGGCTGACATCGCGCGACCCGGCCACCGACAAGGAGGTTCCCGCCTTCGAGGGCCAGCTCACGCCGCAGTGCAGCACGCGCGAGTGGCTGAAGGTCACCTTCGAGGGCGGCGTCACCGGCTGGGGCATGGACCGATACGCCGCCAGGGCCGCCCAGGCCGAGGCGGGCCTGGAGTTCGTGCTGCGGCAGCGGAAGCACTACTACATGGCCGAAGGCGCCACGTCCGGTCAGTGGTGGCTTGACGACGTGGTGCTCATGGAGCAGCCGGAAGTGGACGTTCGGTTCGACCTGGCGGTCGCTCCGCTTCTCGAGGATGGCGCGTTTCTGTTCACGCGGCCGGCCGCGACGTATCTGGGGCGCCTGGACGACAAGGGCCGCGTCGAGCACGAATGGTGCGTCTTTCCGTACGCGCACGAGAAGCTCACCCGCCTGGACAAGTGCGCCCTGAGAGGTCAGCGCGTCAGCTACTGCGTGGGGATCTACCACACGCGCCACATCGAGGACGTCGTCGTTCGCCTGGCCGGAGCGGGGTTGAAGGGCGCGGGCGATTCCGTCCTTCCGGTGGAGTTGATCGAATACTGTCCCGGCTACGTCGGCGCCGGGCGGGGGCGGTACATGAAGGTCGTCGGCTCCGCCGGCAGCGCCAACCCGGTGACGCTCGGCGGCAAGAAAGGGGTCAGGTACTTTTTCCTGACCTTCCACGTGCCGCCCGACGCCAGGGTCGGACGGTACACCGGCAAAGTGGAGGTGCGGTTCGGCAAGGACAGGCTCCACCGGTCGGTGCCGCTGACGCTCCGCGTGCAGGACATGGTTCAGCCCATGCCCCGGGACGTCTTCGTGGGGATGATCTTCCAGGGCTCCAACCCGCCCTTCAACGACGCCGGCCTGACGGTCTACGCCCGCAGCGGCTTCAACTGCCTGACCCGCTTCGGCGGGTTCCTGGGCTACGAGAAGGACGAGGCGGGGCGCTGGCGCGTGGACCTGGACGAACTCGACGGGAAGATGAAATGGTTGAAGAAGTACGGGCTGGCGGGGGTCTGCGTCTTCAGCGATTTCGACCTCGGACCCAAGTGGAACGGCGGGGCGCTGCTGAAGAGGACGCGGCCGAAGGACTTCAACCAGGGCCAGCAGTCCTGGTCGGAGAGGCTCAAGACGGCCGAGGGGGCCTGGAAGGCCCAGATCAAGCGAATCGAGGAGGCGCGGAAAAAGCACCCGGAATGGCCCACCCTCATTTACATGACCTGGGACGAGCCCAACCTGGGCGGCGGGCGCAACGGCAAGCCGGACCCGGCCATGGGCTGGGTCAATCAGGTGGCCCCCGAGGCCCTGACCACGCTGGACGTTCAGTTCGACCCGCTGCCGGTGTGCATGCCGTGGTATCGGGCGCCCGCCTTCGACGACCCCGCCAACTGGGCCGGCCCGGAAGTCTACCGCTGGGTGAAGGGCCAGGGCGGGGGATTCGGCTTCTGCGGCTCGGCGAGGGAGGAGGGCGACTCCGCCCGCTACCAGCCGGGAATGATGATGATTACCACCGGCGCCAGGTACTTCCACGCCTGGCACCTCGGCCGGCCGCAGAAGATGGCCCGGCAAATGACCTACGACAAACAGTCCGACCGCGTGCTCCGGGCCGTGTCCATGATCAACTGGGCCGACGGCATGAACGACCTGAAGGCCCACACTCTCTTGAAGGCGGCGATTGCCAAAGGCAGGCGCTCGTCGGATCCGACGAAGCGCGCCGCGGTCAAGGCGGCCGAGGAGTATCTCCGCAAAGTATTCAGCGTCTGGAACGGCGATCACAAGCCGACTTGGCCAAACGAAGCCTATCTCGGCAACACCTCGGACTGGGGATACGAGCGCTTCTACGACGACTGGCAGGAGCGGATGCTCCGCCACGCCGCTGCCATCGAAGGGGTCAAGTGGGTTCAGTAGACCCCGGCCGTCGGCGGTTGAGCCGGGCGGGGAAAGCGCGTAGCATTCTGATTCGCCCCGGCACCGGCCGCGGGCTGCTGGTGCAAGAGAGACTGGAGAGACGGCATGAAATCCTTGCGTGCACATCCACCCCGGCCCGTCTGCTGCCTGCCTACCTGCCGGAGGCAGGCAGGTCTGGCCCTCATCTGTCTGCTCGCGGCCGCGGTGCCGCCCTCGGTGAGCTTTTCGGAAAGCGTGGAGACCTGGTCGGTCGACCGGCGGTCCTCTCACCCCGGCACGGTCAAGGTCATAGAAGTCGACGCTGGAGCGGCCGTGGTTGAGGTCGACCTGTCCGCCCTGCCGAAAGGGGCGAAGGTCCACCGCGCCCGGCTGCTGGTGCAGCGCGAGCCCATCGACGGCTCCGACGAGGAAGCGATGATCCCCTGCCAGGTCTTTCCGCTGCGGGCCCGCTACCGGCCGGGCGAGAGGCCCGAGCTGCCGGATAAGCCCCTTCTGATCCCGCCGCCGTGGTACGACCACTTCGACGCCACGGAGATCGTCAGCCAGTGGGTGGCGGGCAGGCAATCGAACTACGGGCTGTACGTCAAGTACCTGCCGAAGTGGGAAAAAGACGCCACGCGGCTGGAGATCGCCTACCAGGCCCCGAGCGGCCCCAAGCCGAGCAGGAAGCTGCCCAGGCAGGCCAGCGGACTGAAGGTGCTCCACCGGGCCGGGCAGACCTTCATCACTTGGCGGGAGGTCGAAGACACCTTCGGCGCCCGGCCGGTGACGTGGGGCGAGCTGCGCCAGCGCCTGGCAAAGTTGGACGAGGAACGCATCGTCCGCTACCGCGTCTACCGGCACACGAAGCCGATCGAGAGGGACTCGATCGCCGAGGCGGAACTGCTGGCGGAGGTCAAGCCGCTGTCGGGGTTCAACGTCAACTCCTGGTCGAAGGAGCGGCTGATCAACCAGACGGTCTTCGGCAACGAGGACAAGGGCGAGCTGGGCAAGTACGGCCCGTTCAGCGGCTGGGACCGCGACTCCGCCCCGGGCGGTCGGTTGGTGATCCCGCGGTTCGTCATCGAGGAGACGGCCGGCCCGCTGCCGCCGGGCACGGGGCTGTACGTTCAGTCCTTCCTGCCCGCGGCCGGCGGGCAGGCGCTGGCGAAGGTCGCGAAGTCCTACTACGCCGTGGTCGCGTCGGTCGACGGCACGGCCAACACGGCGGAGTTCTCCCCGGCCAACAGCCTCGCCCGGCCCGTGGCCGAGTCGCAAGGACACTGGGACCCGGTCGCCCAGAACGCCGGCGCCGGCGGGTTCGGCTTCGACTTCCCCGGCCGGAAGCTCTACTACGTCAGGTGGGTGGGCCCGCCGCTGTCGAACCTGCCGTCGCGATACTTCAACTGGAGCGTGCACGTGCCGGCGAAGCTGTCCGGCCCGTCCCCGCTGAACCTCTCCTTCCACGACCAGGGATTCTCCTACGCCAAGCCGATCCGCCGCTTCGACCGCTCGGCCATTCAGCTCGCCGGGCACGACTTCGGCCCGGTCAGCGGCTGGTACGGCTACCACGAGTGCCTGGGCACGCTGCGGAGCTGGCAGGAGGGCAAGGTGCAGCCGTACACCGAGCGGCGGCTGCTGGCGATGATCGAATGGGCGAAGAGGAAGTGGACGATCGACCCGCGGCGATGCTTCACCGACGGGCGGGGAATGGGCGGCACCGGGGCGGTCCACTTCGCCTGCAAGCACCCGGAGCTGTTCGCCTACGTCCTGTGCGACCGCGGGGCGGTCACCTGCGCCGACTCCAGCCACCTGCCCGCACTGGAATCGGCCTGGGGGCGGGTGGAGTGGAGCTTGGCCAACGACCACGACGTCAACGTGTGGGACTGGCAGGACCTGACGTGGTTCGTCGGCACGAAGGGCCCGGCGTGGGAGCTGCCGGTGCTATCGTTCTCGCCGGTCGGGCACACCGCCTGGCGGGAGGTCTACCCCCGGCGGGTCGTTTCCGACCGCAACGCCCGCTGGATGAGGAGCCACCGCGACTTCACCCGGCTGTTCAAGGTTCTGACGGACAACAAGCACATGTTCTTCGCCGACTTCGACTGGGGGCCGACGCTGGCGATCCTGCCGCAGTGGATGGACGTGACCAAAGGCCCGGTGCCGGCCGTCACCAACAGCAGCGACAAGAAGATCAAGCAGACCGAGGACGGGCCGTTCATCTTCTTCGAGCCGTCCGGCTCCAGCCCCTCCGGCTGGATCCACTGGCACCACCGCTGGCAGAGCGCCGGCGCGGTGGATGAGCCCGACCGGCTGGAGATGACGTTGTACGTGACCGGCGGGGAGGTCACCGCCGACGTCACGCCCCGCCGGATGGAGCGCTTCCGCCCCCGGCCGGGCGAAACGTTCCGGTGGACCAACACCTGCCTGGCCGAGGGGGAGAAGACCTGGGCGCTGCGAGACGTCTGGAAAAAGTACCCGCAGCGCAAGGAAATCCAGAGCGGCACCGTCACGGCCGATGAGCACGGGCTGATCACGCTGGAAGGCGTCATCATCCTGCCCACCAAGAGCCGGATCGTCGTTCAAAGACAGGAGGCCACGCAATGAAACCTCTGGCGACAATCCTCACGCTGGCGTGCCTGGCCGCGGCGCTGCCGGCCTCGGCGGAGCTGGTGACGGAACGATGGGGCCATTCCGGCCGGTGCCGGCACAGCGGCACGGCCAGCTTCCAGGTCTTGCCCGACGCGGGCGTCGTGGCGAAGTTCGACCTGTCGGCCCTGCCGAAAGGGACGAAGATCTACCGCGCCCGGCTGCTGATGCCCGTCAGCCACGGGCCGGGGCCGCTGGCGAAACCGCTGGTCATTCAGCCGCTGACGGCCCCGCCGGGCGAGGCGGGCAAGCCCGCCGTGGAGCAGAAGCCCCTGCCGCTGCTGGGGCCGAGGTACAAGTCCTTCGACGCCACCGACGTGGTTCGGCGATGGGTCTCCGGCAAGCTGGCCAATCACGGCCTGACGGTCCGGAACGCCCGCGGCTGGAACCGGCTGCGGACGTACCTGGAGATCAGCTACGAGGGCAGGCTTTCGAACGACCCTCCCCCGCCGGCTACTCACCTGAAGGCCTTCCACCGCGCCGGGCAGGTGTTCCTGACCTTCCGGGAAGTCGAGAGCCCCTTCGCCGGCAAGGAAGAAGCCCCGTGGGATGAGATGAAGCGCCACAAGAAGGCCCTGGCCGACGGCAAGGTGGCGGAGGTCTCGTACCGAATTTACCGGCACGGCCAGCCGATCACCGCCGCCAACCTGTCCGAGGCCGAGCTGCTGGACGAGGTGCCGCAACTGTCGGCCTTCGATGAGCGCATGATCCAGACCGAGTGGAAGGGCGAGCGGATCAAGAACGTGCGGGTCGGCGGCGCGCCGGTGCCGCGGGTGTGCGTCGAGCCGGTGAAGGAGCTGCCCGTGGGCACGGGCGTGTTCGTCCGCACCTCCGAGAGGGCCGGCAGCTTCTACTACGCCGTGATCTCGGCCGTCGACGGCGTGGAGAACAGCCGCCAGATCGACGCCGGCAACAGCCTCGCCCGGCCGCTGGAGGAGAAGATCGCCCGCCCCGAGCCGGTGCTTTGCCACGAGGCGGAACACATTTACGACAAGCCCCGCCGGCACCGGTTCTACCTGCTCTGGACCGACCCGCCGCTGAGCAACGTCCCCAACTTTTACCACCTGGGCGTGACGTTCCCGCCCGCACCGGCCGAGCAGCCCGCCCCGCTGTACGTCCAGTCGTGGTGGTGGGACAACGGCTGGGCGCGCTCGGGCGCGCGCCGGGCCTTCAAGGGATGCATCAGCCTGCACATGGAAACCCCCTGGGTCCTGCACAAGGGCGTTCACGAGGGCGTGGGCACCTACAAGGCCTGGAGTGAGGGCACCGTCCAGGACTACTGGGTCCGCCGCCTGCGGAACGTCCTGCCGTGGCTGAAGAAGGAATTCAACATCGACCCCGAGCGGATGTACGCCATGAGTTCCGACTGGGCGTGGCACCACGGGGACCTGTTCGCCGCCGTTCACGAGAACCTCACCACCGACCCCAAGCGCAGCCCGGTGGGCATCGGCAGCAAGCGCTTCTGGGGCGAGGTGAAAAGCCCGGCCGGGACGGAGTGGGGCATCAGCGCGTGGGACTACTACGACATCGCCGGCTACGCCCGCAAGCACGTGGGCTTTGAGATGCCCCTGATCTACTACACCCCCAACATGCACCTGGGGGACTTCGGCAAGATCGATAAGCCGCGGTTCTACCGGGCGATGCTGGACACCAAGCGGCCGTTCGTCGCCGCCTGGGGAATGGGCGTCAGCGCCGGCTGGATCTACCAGCTCAAGCGGCAGGACACGCTGGCGGCCTTCGGCAACTGCTCGCTGGACAGCAATCCGGGCATCGGCATGGACGACGGCGACCGCGAAGGCCAGATCAACGGCTATCTGCGCTTCGACGCCGCCTCGGCCGTGGATGAGCCCCGCCGATGGGAGATGACCGTCTGGCTCTACGGCGGCGACGAGCGCGGGCGATACGCCGCCCCGGCCGATACCTGCACGGTGGACGTCACCCCGCGCCGCTGCCTGGCGTTCAAGGCCAAGCCGGGGGAGAAGTTCAAGTGGACGAACGTCTCCCTCAAGGATAACAAGGTGATACAGTCCGGCCGGGCCACCGCCGACCAGTGGGGCTTGGTGACGGCCGAGAAGGTCACGGTGACGAAGGAAAAGAGCCGCATCCGGATCGAGCGCTAACACCGGCGAAAGGAGGTCGGAGAAATGAGCGGCACGAGGAACAAGACGATCCTGACGGCCTTGGCAGCGCTGCTGGTCTGTTGCGGCTGCCGGCCGGCATCGGCAGGGGTCACGGCCCTGCAAAACGGCGTTTCCCCCACGGCCGGATACGCCGGCTGCAAGGACACCTGGATCAGCAACGAGGACTGGGAGAGGAACCGCCACTACGGTCGGTCCGCCACGGTCCGCTGCGGCGGGAAGCGGCACATCCTCATGCGGTTCGACCTGGCGCCCATCCCCAAGGGCCAGGCGATCCACAAGGCGGTGCTGCGCCTGGCCGATGCTTCCTTCCCCCGCCGCGGCAGGGAGGGAAAGTTCCCCAGCGTCATGAAGGCCTACGCGCTGACCTCTGCCTGGAACGAAAACGCCAACTGGCTGGAGCACACGCGGACCAACTGGAAGGAAAAGGACGAAGGCGACTGGAAGACACCCGGCGGCGAACTTGACACCCAGGCGGACTTCGGCCACGAGGAAAAAGGGCTGATCGCCACCGACACTATCTTCGACGGGCCGTGGGGCCACGTGCACGAGCTGGACGTCACCGAGGTCGTCAAGCGCTGGCACGCCGGCAAGCTGGCCAACCACGGCCTGCTGCTGGCCGGCGGCGGCACGGTAGCCAGCGCCGAATGGCCCGTCCCCACCTACCGGCCGAAGCTGATCGTCGACCACGGGCCGAAGGCCGAGGGCATCGGCGCCCTCTCGCCGGCGCCCAAGGAGGTCGAGCTGCACCTCATCTCCAAGACCCCCGACGCCGGCCGGCCCGCCGGCGAGCACGCCGTCGTCCGCGTGGGACAGAACGCCAACTGCGCCCTCCGCGGCAAGAGCACCGACGCCTACGTCAAGGAGAACGTCGCCCAGTTCCCCGGCACCTGGGGCTGGCTGACGCAGTGCCGCGTCGGCGGCGTGGCCGGGGACTTCAACCGCGCCCTGCTGTACTTCGACCTGAGCGACATCCCCAAGAACGCCTCCATCAAGCAGGCCAAGCTGGTCTGCGCCCTGGTCGATCGCACCTCGCGCCAGGTTCGGACGTACCGCTACGGGGCGTTCCTGCTGAAGCTTCCGGAAGGGCCCGGCTGGTCGGCCGAGCAGGTGACCGCCGCCCAGATGGCAGCGGGGACGCCGTGGCCCAAGGGCGGGGTGCTGGCCTGCTCGTCGGAAAAGCCGCTGGCCATCGGCAAGGTCACGCGAAAGGAGATCGAGCAGCGCGGCAGGAAGCGGATGGTCGATGGCGGCATCGAGTTCGACCTGACCGGGGCGGTGCGGGCCTGGGTGAGCGGCAAGGCGCCCAACTGCGGCGTCGTTCTGGACAACCGCATCGAGGGCGGGGCGTACGACATCTACAGCTCGCGCAGCTTCCGCCCGGAGCTGAGGCCCTACCTACAGATCAGCGTTTCCCCGGGCGTTGCGAAAAAGCCGGCGCCCATCGAGGTCGCCCTCGCCCCGCCGCCGGGAGATTACTGGGTCGCGCCCATGCGCGAGGTCCACAAGAGGTTCAAGGGTACCCCCGGCACGCTCGCCCAGTACGGCGATAGCATCACCGTGACGATGGCCTACCTGGCCAGCTACGGCTGGGCGAACAAGATCGAAGCCAAGAACATGACGCCCGAGGTCGCCCGGGAGGCCGAGATCGTCCAGAAGCACGCCGACCTGACGCTGTGGCGGAAGTGGAAGGGCGGCGGCTGGGGCTGCACCGGGAATATGATGTCGGACTGGCTGTTCAACAACGTCGACGTCTGGCAGAGGAAGATGAACGCCGAGGCGGCGGTGATCATGTTCGGCACCAACGACCGCGGGCGGATCGTGCCGCCGCTCTACACCGAGTACATGGCCGCTTCCATGCGCAGGATGATGCAGGACGGCACCGTGCCCATGCTCACCAGCATTCCCCCGCCGGGGGCGCACGAGTACTGGCTGGCGGCGCTGAACATGGCCCACGGGCTGAAGGTGCCGCTGATCGACTACTACGGCGAGATCATGCGCCGCCGCCCCGACGACTACAGCGGGCGCCACGAGAAGTTCAAGGACGTGCCCGGCGGCACCTACGACGTGCCCACCCTCATCTCGCGCGACGGCACCCACCCGTCCAATCCGAAGAAGTGGCAGAACGACTTCAGCGAGGAGGCCCTGAGCAACAACGGGTACAACCTTCGAAACTACATGACCATCCGCATGTATGCCCAGGTCATCAGCAAGGTGGTTCTGGCCAAGTAGCGATGAGGCCCTCGCCGGCCGTGTTGGGCCGAGGGCGCGAATGCCGGGTTGATGACCGCCGCGGGCGGCTGCCCCCGCGGCCGCTCAGGTAGAGCGAGTGATGGATCTGCGTCTGCGGCGCAAGGACGCGACGGCTGCGCCGGCCGCCCATCAAACTGCCAACACAATCAACAGCTTTCAACAGCCGACGATGACTACCAAGTTACACACAATTGGTTACACCACTTTGCCGGCGTAACTGTCCCAAGGATTGTGGCAGTTTTTTCAGACGGGAGGTGGGGCGGCGGAGGTCAGATGACTTTTCGCAAATCGCAGAGCCCATCTTGCCCACGTAGGAAGCTGGCCAGGTAGGGATGGGCCAGGACTTTGTGTTTGGCTTTGAATCCCCGCATGGTCTTGGCCCGAACCTGCCTACTTGCCGCCCGCCTGCCGGCTGGTGGGCAGGAAGGCAGGCAGGTCTTGAACGTCAGGCCGATGATCCGCTCCGTGGTGTTGTTGGTCGGATCCACCGGATCGTCGCTGACCTTCGCCCACGTCCGCTCCACGTGCTGGAGCAACTGGTTGATTTTCCACAGCAAGCCCCTCCGGCAACGGCTGTAGCGGACCACCAGACGCTCCAGCTCCTCCGGCAGCGTCGCAGGACGCGGCTTCAAACGCAGCAACTCCAGCAGCCGCTGCATGCTCTGAGCTTCCAAGGGACGTTCCTCGGCCAGGGCCTGACGGTACAGATCATACGCCCGCTTGCCCTTGCTCTTGCGCCAGTGGGCCAGGCACAGCCGGTGCTGACCTTCCGGCACGATCCCCTCATACACTGAATGCTCGTCGGTGCGGAGTTCCTGGGCCCTCACCTGCCGCATCACCTCTCCAACGTGTCGCCGAACACGCCCAGGTCAGGTCCGGAAACCGTGTAGGGGGCACCATGCCCAAGGAACGATTCTAAGGGCACTTTCCCGCTGGGACGGCCCTCGGCCCGTCATGTCGATTGAATAATGATCTGGTGGCGTTCTAACATGCAATTCGGCCGGGCTGGGCTCCGCGGCCGAGGCATTGATCCCCCATTCTCAATGCGTCGGTACGCTAAGGTTGCCTCCGCTGAATGAAGGTCAACGTGCTGTACAGCGGCCGTCGATCCGCGGGAGCAGGTTCGTGGCCTCGGTGAGGGTGATCAGCCGCTCGTCGGGGGCGATCTGCCGTTCAGCCGCTTGCGTTTGGCTCGCTGCATCGTCCATGCAGGCGAGCGTAGCAGGGCATTTCGTTGGTCAAAGCGGCCCGAATCACTTGCGCGCCTTCTGCGAGCTTTTTGGACCGCTCCTACCTAGAAACAACTTCATCAAGCGGTGACGGCGCCAGCGGAGGGCCTTCCGCCAGGCTACCTGTCTAATCTTCCAGTGGAGCTTCGCGGGAGTGCTGAAGGCCGAGCCGTCCCGTTGCGTTGAGAGCGACGTATACTCGCCAGTGACGAGTCCCGCGATTCTCTGGCCGTACCTGCTACCGGACCGGCGGGCCGACGAGATCGGAGGCCGCCTGAACCGACGCACCCAAACGCTCCCCATACGCTCCCAGCCGGCTCGGCCGCCGTCGGCGCACAAGAAAGGCCAGCCGTAAGCGACTGGCCCTTCGTGCCTTAATCGACTAGCGGGGGCGCGCTTTGTACCCGGTGACGTGATCCGGGCGGCGTTCTGGCGCCTGTTCAGGGCCGCGTAGCAGCACCTAACGGTCCCTCCAAAGTGATGTTAGGTTCGCCATCGTGGCCGCCGAGTCCTGACCGTGCAGATGAGCGCTGCCAACACGAGCAAGGCGGTCGCCAGTTCAGGCACGGCGCTGACCCCGTCGGCCTCGCGAGAGGGCCAGGCTGCCAAGCGACAGCAGCGCCAGCGCGGCCGGCTCGGGAACGGACCCGCCACCTGAGCCACAGCCCTCGAGGTAGTGGTCTGCCCAGAGGGTGTAATCGGCCCCGTCCACCAAGCCGTCCAGGCTGATGTCGCCCCGATACGTCGCAAACAGCGTCAGGCCGTTTGCCCTGTGAACCTTCACCAGCGCCTTGTTGCCGTCGAACAGCCGGCCCGTCGTCTCGGCGAACTCGCCGGTTGCGGAGGCGTACGTCATGATCTCCAGCTCATCGCCCACCTGCGGCGTGAAACTGTTGATCAGCGAGATGACCAGCGTGCCGTCCAGCGTAGCGACCCCGCTGATGTTGGGCTTGTCGTACCCGGTGCCGGGGGCAAGCCCGCCCAGCTCGATGCTGAGCGTGTTGGTCGCCGAGAAGGTCACGTCGTCCAGGTCCACCTCGATGGCCGCGACCTCCGGGCTATGAGACGCGATTGGGGAAATAACGTAACGAACCAATCTAAGAGGATTTATGGGATTACGGGAAATCGCCAGCGCGGCAGAAGGCGGCAAATCGCGGAAGCCCGACGCTCCCTATTCGCTCCTAGGCTCAGGCTGACAGGCCCGACGAAGGTGCCCGCTCAGACAGGTCGCCCACGGCGTCGGCCTGTAGCCGCCAGACGACCTTGCGGATCACGTACGCCCGGGGGCGGCGTAGCCGGGCAAGGTCATCCGGTACATCCCGGATACTATGTGGACGCCTACTCAGTGGCGGATACACTGCAAGTTCCCACCGGCACGGTGAAGGGGTGCCCGCATGGCGCCCGAGTGAATCTCAAGCGGGAGATGATCGCGATGGTGGAAGACGTTCTGAAAACCGAAGGGCCACAAGAGGAGTTCACCCGCCGCGTGCTGGAGCTGCTGCGCCCTCCGCAGGGCGGCACACCGTGGGCTTCCCTGTCAAAGGAGCTGCGGGAAATCGGGACCAAGGGCATCGAGGGCTTCCGGCAGGCTCTGACGGCCCCGTCGTCACGGGTGCGGGCGTTCGCGGCCACGATGATGGTGAAATCTGAACAGGGGGGAGAGCCGGCGGCGGAGCTGCTGCTGGCGGCGCTGTCGGACAGCAACAAGCACGTTCGGCGGCATGCCGCCGCGGCATTGCTAGCGATGCCCGGCATCTTGGACGAACGAAAGCGGGCCGAGTTCGTCCCGCGCGTTGCCCGGCTTCTTCGTGACCGCAGCGGCACGGTGCGACACAAGATCGCCGGCATGCTCAAGCGGTGGGCGGCGAACGTGCCGATGGAGCGAGTCGCCGAGGCGCTGGTCAAGGAGGACGTGCCGCGCTGTCGGCGCGCCCAGGAGAAGCTTCTCAAAGCCATCGTCCGGGCTTCTCGGAAGGCCAAAGGGACGGACAATTGCACTGGCGGGTAGCGGATGCGGGCGGGATCGTGGTGGCGCGACCGGCTCACGCGAAGACTCGCAACCGGATCGTGCCGGACCGTGAGAGTGCGTTCTCACACGCGAACGCACGTGAACAGACCGAGTCGGACCGTGAGGAGTCGCCCGCCACGTGAAAGCCCGTCTCCTGCCGGGGGAGGTGGACACACGCCTCCCTCGGTCCCGCCGCCTTACCAGCGGCACGCACGACCACTACCTGATCGTCTAGGAGCTGCCCGGCGGCGCGCTGAGCGGAAGCTGCCACCCTCTTGGCGACTTACTTGCGCCGGATGAGCTATGACTAGGCCGTGCTGAGCTTCGAGCAGAGCACCGTCCGGAGCTGCTTGCCGACCTTGTCGAAGGCGTGCAGGGCCACCTTGGGCGGGACGCTCATCCGGCAGGTGACGGTGAAGTGGTCCTCCCCGAACGCGCCCGGCATCGGGCCGATCGGCAGCGCCAGTTGACGCAGTTTGGCGCCAGTTTCGCCAGCTGGCGGCCTACTGCGCAACTGCGCCAGAACCCAGTGGAGGAACTGCTCGACTTGGCGGCGCTCTTTCACTTGGCATGGGTGGCGGGTATGCTCGCGTGGGTGGCGCCTTGGGCGGCCGTGGACGGGCGGGGCGCCGACGAGGATTTCGATTGCGGGAGAATGCTATGGTCATCACACGGTTCTTGGGGGTGGTGGGTTGGGCTGTCCTGGGGGCGTGGACCGCTCTTGTCTTCGCCGCCGGGCCGGCGCTGGCAGTTGAGGCCGATGGGGTGGCGGTCACGGTCCAGCGTGCGGATCGGCATCAAACGATTCTCGGTTGGGGCAAGACGACGCCATGGCTGGCGGGTACGGCGCTGCTTCGCCAGCAGTCCATCGAGCAGGCGGTGAACGACTTCGGCATTAATCGCCTGCGGTTCGAGGGGCTGTGTGGCAACGGGCTGACCAGGCGAAGCTGGGAGTGGCTCAACGACGACGACGATCCGCGAAAGATCAACTGGCAGGCATTTAACACAGCGCAGTTGGACGCCCGCGCCCGCCAGTGGCTTCTACCGTGGAAGAGCGCCGTCGAGTCCCGCGGCGAGAAGTTCGACCTGTACGTCAGTCCGTCGTTCTTCCAGGGCGGCTCCACCGGCGACGTGCCGGCGTGGATGCTGGCCGATCCGGCCGAATACGCCGAGTGGGCGGAGGCGCTGCTCTTGCGGCTGCGCGACAAGCACGGCATCGAGGCGGACTGGTACTGCATCTGCAACGAGGCGGGCAATAACAATCGGTTCAGCCCGGCGGTGGTGGTTCGGTGCGCGAAGGCCTTGATGCCTCGCCTCCGGCAGCGGGGTTTCCGAACGATGCTTCAGCATCCGGAGTCCGTCAACGCCCACGTGGCGTGGCGGTACCTGGAAGCGATCCGAAACGACCCGGCGATGTGGAAGTGGATCGGGCTGGTCTCCTATCACTGGTACGGACGGGATAATCAGTCGGCGATGGTCAAGCTGCGCGACCTGGCCGGGCGGCGAAAGCTGCCCACCGCCCAGACGGAGTTCATGAACCTGACCATCGATCACCTGTACGACGACATGGTGCTTGGCGGCGTGTCGTACTGGGAAGTGTACGGCTTGGTCGGGCCGGACTACCAGGCGGCGGCCAGCCACGTCTCCAGCACGACCTTCCAAGGGGGCAAGTGGTACTGGCGGTTCCGGCAGGTCTCGCACTACGTCCGGCCGGGGGCCGTCCGCATCGGATGCCGGTCCAGCGACGACGCCCTGCGGTGCCTGGCCTTTCTCGGTAAGGGCAAACCCGCTGTCGTGCTCATCAACACCAAGCAGCCGTGCGCCGAGCGGAAGGTCACGATCGCGGGCCTCTCGCCGGGCAGCTACGGGGTCAGTCATTGCGTGGGGCCGGCGGCCTTCGAGGAGCTGGGCCTGAGGACCGTCGGGCGCGACGGCAAATTGGCGGTCGCCGTTGCCAAAGACTCGGTGCTCACCGTGTATCCGCACGATGGCAAGAACCGTCCCCCCACCGTCACCGAATGGCGCTCAACGCCGGACTTCCTGCACGTGCCGCGTTCGACGACGGAGCTGTCGTGCCGGGCGACGGACCCGGAGGCGGACTCGCTTTCGTACGCATGGTCGGTGGTTCGCCAGCCGAAGGGGGCAAAGGCCGCGCTGGCGGCGCCCGCGTCAGCGACGACCCGGGCCGACGGCCTGACCGCCCCCGGGGAGTACCTCTTCGCGGTCCAGATTGCGGATGGCACCAACAGTGTCCGGCGGGAAGTGCTGCTGAAGGTGTTCCGGGGCAACCAGCCGCCGGTTCCGGTGGACGTGCACAACCGCCGTCCGGTGTGGGTGCGAGTGGCCGACGGCGGAACGCTGCTGCGCGGCGCGGCCTGGGATGTCGAGAACGACCGCACGTCGTTTGCGTGGACGGTCGTCCGCCAGCCGGCGGGCGCGGCGGCGAAACTGGTGAGCCCGGACAAGCCCGCCTGCCGGGTTCGCGGCATGACGGTAGCGGGCAACTACGTCTTCCGCCTGACGATCGGCGACGGGACGAACACGGTGACGGTGGACCACACGGTGCCAGTCTATCCCTGACTGCCTGGACCGCACGGGGGCGCGCCATGGGCAGCGTTTCCGCGTGGTTGCAGTGCGATTACATGTCTCGTCGGAACGCCGCGACCTCCGCGCTATGACGACGCCGATCGTCGCTAGGCGCAATCATCGCGACCGATTGCGCGGGAGTTACCTCGGTCCAAACGCATCAATTAAGGAAGTTCTCGCCCGATGTGTCCCCATTGCGTCCCCGTTGCGCGCGGTTGCGCGCAAATACGCGTGCCGGAGGCGCGACGGATCGCCGTTTCGCCGCCTGCGGAATCGCTGGCGAGGGCCGCGGCGCCTTGTACAAGCGAACAGACCTTCGTAGGATACGGCCTGGCGCAGGCGGAGGCTGCAGATGAACATCCTGTTCGTCCAGACCGATCAGCAGCGACGGGATTCGCTGCGATGCTACGGCAACAGTGAGGGCCGGACTCCCACCTTCGACCGCCTGGCGGCCGAGGGCATTGTCTTCGACAACGCCTTCGCACCCGTGCCACTATGTGGCCCGGCGCGGGCGTCGCTGCTGACGGGCCTGCGGCCGATCCATCACGGGATTCTCTTCAACGTCGAGTCCGGCTGCGTGGCTGGGCGTGACTTCGCCGGGCGGCCCGAGGGTTTCGGCCAGCGGCTGCGGGATCGCGGCTACCACTGCGCCCACGTGGGCAAGTGGCACATCGGGACGGACTTGACGCCCGCCGAGTGTGGCTTTGAGGGGGTCTACTACCGCGGCTACGGCTACCCCGAGGCCCATCCTCACTACCTGGAGTACCTCCGTCGCCTCGGCCTGCCGGGCTTCGTCCTGCGCCAGCAGCGCCACAGCGACGGCTTGCCCGGTCGGAAGGGCTTCCTGCTGACGGCGGTGCAAGACGGTGGGGTGGAGGCGTCGGTGCCGTACTACCTGGCCGAGCAGGCGATCGCCGCGATGCGTTCGGCCGTCGAGGCGAGACGGGAGTTTTTCGTGGGCGTGAACTTCTGGGGCCCGCACGCACCCTACATTCTGCCCGAGCAGTACGCGCGGATGCACGACGCAGCCGCGGTGGCCCCGCCCGCGACGAGCTGCGAGGACCTCGCCGGCAAGCCCCGGCTGCAGCAGGACTACGCCCGCTATTGGGGCGTGGACGGCTTCGACGCCAGCCGCTGGGCCGAACTCGTTGCCGCCTGCTACGGGTACATCTCGTTGATCGACGCGCAGGTGGGGCGGCTGCTGGCGTGCCTGGCCGACATCGGCGTCGCCGGTGAAACGGCCGTGATCTTCACCACCGACCACGGGGGGATGGTCGGCTCGCACGGGCTGATGGACAAGGGGCCGTTCCTGTACGATCCGGTCTGCCGGGTGCCGCTGATCGTCCGCCTGCCCGGCGGCCGCGGCGGCGGCACGCGCGACGAACACATCGTCTACAACATGGACCTGATGCCCACTTTTCTGGAGCTGGCCGGCGCCGACGTTCCCGAGCGGCTGGACGCGGCTTCGCTGTTGCCGCTGTGCGGGGGCGAGGCCGGCCAGTTCCCCGAACGTGCGGCGGCGTTCGGCGAGTACCACGGCCACCAGGTGCCAGCATTCGGGCGGATGGTCCGCACGGAGCGATACAAGTACGTTTTCAACGGATGCGGCCTCGACGAGCTGTACGACCTGAGGTCGGACCCGCTGGAGCGGCGCAACCTCATCGACGATCCCGCCGCTCGCCAACCGCTGGCGGAGCTGCGGGCCATGCTGGCCGAGTACCTCCGCCGGCAGCAGGACCCCGTGCTGCGATTTTACCTTGGCACGCGGATGGAAGGAGAGGGGCCGAAATCGCCGCGAGGCCCGTCGCGGCGCCCCCAGCGAAAGGCAAGACCAGAATGAGCAAAGAGGAATGGTCTGAAGGGCTCTCCCGGACCTCTATTGGTCGATTCGGCGGGCTTCGAGACGACCTGATTCCCTACAACAACGGATACCTCACGGCAAACGCCACCGCCACGCGGCTTTACCTGGCCGATGGCGACCGTCCGGTCGAGCTGGGGTGGTATCATCTCCCGAAGGACTTCCGACAGGAGACCCGCGCGAGCTGGGTATCGATGCAGTATCGCTTCGCCACGGCGGATGGCCGGCCACACTCCACGGTTACGCGGTCGCTGCTGTTCCCGGGCTTCCGCTACGCGCTCCATAGCGGCACGTTTGAGTACTACTGGCGGATTCGGGGATACGGCCCGACGCGGCTCCTGCTGCCGCTTGCCGGCGGCGTTGCGGTCGTGGAGGCGACCTCCGGCTACGACGCCGCGCGTGACGGCGAGCTAGGCAAGCCGTGGGCGCTCTTCTCGTTCGCTGAGTCCGCCATGCCGTTCGACTATCCCATGATGTTCACCTTCGACAGGCGCCCCGTGAGGATCGAGGTGTGGACGCAGGAGTACCTGAAGATCCACTTCGCGGAAAAGGACGCCGCCGTCGTGCAGGTCCATCCGTTCGGCGCTCAGCGGCTCGACAAGGAACTCGCCGCGGGCTGGCGGGAGGGCCTCCCCGCGGCCGAGGAGGCGCGAATGGACCTTTGGGCGGCGGCCGCGCTGGCCTACCCGGTCCGGTGCCGGGAGCTGTTCCGCATCGACGAGCAGCGGGGCGTGCTGAGGGTCCGCAACGAGTTCGAGTATGAGGAATCCCGAAGCGACTGGCCCGTCGAGTCGCTGCATCTTGCCCCGCTGCCGCCGGCGGTGGCCAACGCCCGTCACCATCTCGACGATGGCGAGGTGGCAGTGGCCGGAGAGATGCTCCCGGAGTTGTGCCCCACCTTCCACGGCTGGTACGAGGCCGTGAAGGGCGAGGTCCTGGAGTACGAGATCCCGCTGTCGCGATTCCGCAACCTCGCGCCCGCCCCGATGCGGGTCGAGCACAACCCCCTGGCCGACGATCTGACGGACCGGCTGACCGGCTACCTCACCCGCGGTGAGTACCTCACGTTCGGCGGCGACGAGGACTACGATCCGCAGTGCTCGATGGACTCCCTGCACGACCTGCGGATCCTGGCGTGGGCGACCTGGTCGATCGCGCCTCACAGACGCCCGGAGGTGATCGAGCTGCTGACGCGAGGCCTCCGGGGGCTGCCGGAGGAGGACTTTCTGGAGTTCGAGGCGCCCTTCACCGGAACGGCGTGGGCCCGGCACAGATCGTTCTTCCGCTACCGTGGGGTCGTGGACTACGACTGCGAGTGGTACAACGGCATGAACCTGGCCGGGCTGTGGGCGTACGATTACTTCACGACGGGGGAGGAGTCGCTGGAGCTCCTCCGGCGCCGCTGGCCGCTGATGCGGAAGCTGTTCGCCTACTACCAGGCGTTCGCCGACTGGGCACTGACGGTGGCGTGGACGTCCGCGCGGGGGGAGTGCGTGTGGCTCGACGGCATCAACTACGCCTACGAAGGGATGCTCGCGTTTGCGGCCATGGCGCGCAAGATCGGCGAGCGGGCCGACGCTGCCTGGGGCGATTACCTGTCGGCGAAGGCGGAGCTTTTCATCCGGAACTGTTGGAACTCGGCGCCCTACGTGGAGCGGTTTTTCCCGGCCGACGGCGCGGTGCCCGCCGTCGCCTCGGGCTACTACGAATGTGCGCCCACCGCCTACGGCGACAACAGCGGCTTCTCGTGCGGCAACTACGGCTACGCCGTGCGCGAGGTGCTGATGCTGCTGAAGGACATGAACAAGGCCGGGGACCTGTCCCGGGGGCTGTCGCGCTTCGCACGGGCGTATCCCGACTGGCTGCGGAAGCCTTACGAAGCCACCAAGGCCGGCGAGCTTGGGGATTGGCACGCGAGGATCGATCCCCGCCGGCCGATTCACCATTACTTCCTGGACCCGCGGCTGATGGTGTCGGCGCTGGTGCTCGCCGAAGACGTCCCGACGCTCGCGGAGGCAGGCGCTCCCCTGAGCGGCCCGGTGCTGGAATGCTTCCTGGTGTCCATGGCGCCGTTGCTGCTGGTGCCGCGCGACGCGTGCTTCCTTGGAGCGGTCTGGGACGATCAGGCGAAGGCCCTGAAGCTCCGGCTTTCCGGCGACGGCCCGACCACCGTCGCGCTTGCCCATGCACAGCCCGCCACAAAGACGGTCCCCGCCCCGCTGGAGGTGGTCCGGCAGGAAGGCCGGGTGCTCTACCGATTCGATCTGTCCGGCCCGACGGATATCGTTTTCGAATTTGACGGGGCGCCGGGAGCTTAGTAGTCCTTCGCTGTTGATCCTGCCGGTTCAGTCGAAAGGCTTGGCGGGTGCTATCCCTTTCGCGCGACGATAGCGATACCCGGCACGTAGGCCAGCCAGTGTGCCCAACTGCCCGGCCGAGCACCCGCATCCGGCTGGTTACCCAACGCAGTGTCCTGAACGTGCAGGAGGGCAAGTCCCGCCGCCAGCAGGCCGTTGAACACATCGCCCATGCAGTGGCGAAACTGAATACCGTCTTGCGGCGTCTGCTCGCCCCTCTGCGCGTATGGCACGGTGATGCGATAGCCTTCGCCATCCCAGGAATCGGGGCACACGAACTCAACAGCGGGATTGGTGAACTGCACCAGGTGCAAGCCGCCCGGCCGCAGCACTCTGACGACCTCGCGATACACCTGCGGCGCGTCAGGCACCCACGCCATCCCCATGTTGTACACGACATCCTGGGATTCGCTGCCGAGCGGAGACAGATCGCGCATGTCGCCTTGGACGGTGGTCACTTCGTATCCATAGTGCGCGGCCGCCTTCCTGTCGCCGGCCAACTGGCCCTCGCACAGGTCAAATACGGTCACGCGCGCCCCGAGGAGAGAGAACACGGCCGACTGTTGGCCCCCGCCGGCCGCCAGGCACAAGACGTCCTTGCCCTGTACGTTCTGCATTACCATTCTGTCGGCGGCATCATCACAGTGCGGTCTGGGAAGAGCGGTCGTGCGGCGCTCTGCATATGCCCGGTAGGATCCGACGTCGAGGGCCAACCAAGGCCGAGTGCATCCAGCACCGGTCCTGACCGCTTCTTCCCAGTGTCGCTTGTTGACGCCGGCAATATCGTGGTAGCGGCCCATCATTTCGCCTTCCTCCGCCCGTGTGCACGGTGCCCCATGTGTGCGCGGGTTGTCATTGCGACGCTGACGTTCCTGCTGCCGGTCGTGAGAAGTCGCTCCCATCGTACCCCTTCTGGACCTATGCCTCCACCGGCCGCTGCACCGTGGCCGCTCCGCTGCCTCCGGTGCCCATCGGCGCGCTCCACAGCGTGGACCGTATGGTACAATCAAACGGCCCGCGGCGGCCCCGTGCATGGGCCGAGTGGGAAACGCCCATCGGCTTGTGTCTTCGCACAGGCCAAGCCGAACAAGGAGAACACGGACATGAAATCGGCTGCTGCCCTTGCCGGATCGCTGTTCG
>Ga0315541_1001230_pt1 | contig 24513 bp, 35 predicted proteins | sample SalMarSW160190MG_FD_203095 | JGI IMG/M metagenome (GOLD analysis project Ga0315541, IMG submission 203095) | Salt marsh sediment microbial communities from the Plum Island Ecosystem LTER, Massachusetts, United States - Salt Marsh Sediment SW1601-190 ...
TTAGATATTAGGACGCCTCTATCTCCTTTCAATACCCGAGTCTATCACATATCCAGTATCATATCAGCCTACTTCGGTTATTGAAGGTGTTTGCCACACAATCTGACGTTTTGTTATGCTTGTGACGGAGGCCAAGCACTTCTCAAAAATGGCTCAATCTTTTGATAAAGCCCCAAGCTTCACTGACCCCTAGCCTAGGCGAACCATATTCCAAGTATCATAGTTTGGGAACTTCCGTCCTGGATTTAACGAACTGAAAGCAAAGCTAGAGCGTTACAGCCCGATAAGATTAGTAAATGCAATTTCGATAAACTTAGAGCTAAGAGAATTTCTAAAATTTACCTTTAGCCTTATGCAGCAAGTCCAAGAACTCAGCTTCATTCATTGTCTTTATCCCCAACTTTTTAGCTTTGGCTAACTTGGAGCCAGGGTCGGCGCCCTCCACTACGTCAGACGTCTTCTTAGTGACATCCGAGCCAGCTTTGCCGCCAAGAGCCTTTATTTCTGCTTCTGCCTCTGCGCGAGAGAAAGATTCCAGCTTCCCGGTAAAAACAAATTCCCGTCCGGCCCAAGGTAGCTCCTCAGGCTTGGCTTCCTTAGCTTTCTTTCTTTCCGGCTCTTTCAAAGCTTTCTGTAGCTTTTTAACAAGTTGCTTGTTTTCTTCCTGGCTGAAAAAGGCAACGATGCTTTCAGCTATCTTGGGGCCGATAGAGGGAATAGTTGAAAGCTCTTCCTCGCTGGCTTTAGCTAGATCGTCTATGCTATTAAAGCTCTCTGCCAGTAGTTCGGCGTATTGCTCACCGACATGGGTGATTCCCAGGGCAAAGATAACCCGGGCTAAGGGTCTGTGCTTGCTTTCTTCGATGGAATTAAGCACATTGGAGGCACTTTTGTCTGCCATTCTTTCCAGACTGAGAACTTGCTCTTTGGTGAGGTAGTATAAATCGGCAGCATCCTTGACCAAGCCGGCCTCGAACAAAGCCTGACAGAGCCTTTCACCTACGCCATCTATATCCATTGCCCCGCGGCTAACAAAATGTTCGATTCTCTCCAGGGTTTGGGAGGGGCAGGCAGTGTTGGTGCAGCGGTGCATAGCCTCACCCTCGGGCTTTATCACTTCGCTTCCACACACAGGGCAGCGGCTGGGCATAGAGAAGATTTTCTCCTTGCCAGTACGGCGGCTGACCACAGGTTCGACAATCTCGGGAATAACTTCACCAGCCCGCTGCACAACAACCCAGTCGCCGATACGGATATCTTTACGATGGATGTCTTCTTCATTATGCAGCGCTGCTGAACTGATAACTACACCACCTACTCGAACTGGCTCCAAGATAGCGTACGGGTTAAGGCTTCCTGTCCTCCCCACATTTATGCCAATATCAATTAGCTTTGTGACGCCTTGGATGGCGGGAAACTTATAAGCAATAGCCCATCTTGGCTCGTGAGCCACAGTGCCCAGCTCTTGTTGAAGGGCAATAGAATTGACCTTTGCCACTATGCCATCAGCCTCGTAGGGAAATTTTTCCCGGCTTTCTACCCAGCTCTGATGATATTTCTCCACTTCATCGAGGGAGTGGCGTAGGGCAATATTTGGGTTTATCTTGAAGCCTAAGGACTTGAGGTATTGCATGATCTCCCAGTGAGTGTCGGGCATTGCTTTGCCTTCGGCCCAACCGAGAGCATAGATGAATATATCCAAAGGGCGCTTGGCAGTGATGCTGGAATCGAGCTGCCTTACCGAGCCAGCAGCGGCATTCCTGGGATTGGCGAAAAGCGGCAGCTCCTCTTTGGCCCTTTCTTCGTTAAGCTTTTTAAAACCAGCCTTAGGAAGATAAACTTCGCCTCGGACTTCAAATCTGGGCGGCGCCTCTCTGGGCACGGAAAGGGGAATACTCCTGACGGTTTTCAAGTTCTGGGTGATATCTTCACCCCGGTAGCCATCCCCCCTGGTTGCTCCTGTGATGAGCAAGCCACCAGCGTAAGTCAAGGCTACTGCCAGCCCATCAATTTTGGGCTCGCAAACAAGGTCAAACTGGCGCCCGCCTAAAAGTTTGCTTACTCTTTTATGCCAGGCTGCCAGTTCTTCGTAAGAAAAAGCATTGGTCAGGCTCAACAAGGGCTGGGGATGTTCGACAACTCCGAACGCTTCTACAGGAGGTGCTCCAATCCTTTGCGTTGGAGAGTCAGGGGTAATAAGCTCAGGATGCTCAGCCTCAAGCTGCTGGAGCTCCCTCATCAGCTCATCGTACTCGGCATCGCTGATTTCAGGGCTATCCAGCACGTAGTAGCGGTAATTATGGTGATTAATTACCTCCCGTAGCTCTTCTATCCTCCGCTTGACCTTATTTATGTCCCCCATAAAGCTAATCCCTATTTATAGTATAGCAAAACTCCCCACTATTAATCTTGCCTTGTCGCTATCCCTTTTCCAACTCATTAGGCCTATGCTGTGTGTTACAATTAGAGGAGTGTTATGGGAGCGATTTCCCTTGCTTCATCTGTCGAGCAACATCGAGGCTCGCATATCTAAAAGGACGAAAGCATGAATGAGATCAAGTACAAGCCGATAGGAGTTATTCATTCTCCGTTCAAGGAACCCAGCGGGACGCCTATACAGCCTGCGGGTGCTAAAGGTACCAATGGGATAGTCGAGATATTCCCGGAATATGCTGAAGGCCTGAAAGATGTTGAAGGTTTTTCTCACATTATTTTGCTATACCACTTTCACTTATCCAAAGGGTCGACATTGATAGCAAAGCCCTACATGGATAACGAAACGCATGGAGTCTTTGCCATGCGGGGTCCGAGTAGGCCCAATCCTATTGGCATCTCGGTAGTGTGCCTTGTCAGGGTTGAAGGGAATATGCTCTATATTCAAGATGTGGACATTGTAGATGGGACCCCCCTTCTAGATATTAAACCTTATATTCCCGAATTTGACATAAGGGGAGTGGAAAGGATAGGATGGCTAGAGAAAAATGTGCATAAGCTTTCAGCATCGAAAGATAATGGGAGGTTCACAGAGTGATTTGTCTGACTTGCGATAGCAGGACATATGAAGTTCCAGCTTTTGTCGCTCTGACTTCTCACATCCGTGACACATTGGGCAAAGTCTGAATTATTTTGAGGATGTGAACATGACTATGAAACCAGTTGTAATCAGGTTCTTCGCTCCGGTGATTGATGCCACTGTCAATGCTCTGATGAGTGCCGTCGACCAGAAAATGAAGCAAGGGACGAAAGAGTTCATCATACTTATCTCTTCGCCTGGTGGCTCTGTTATCCATGGTTTAAGCGCATATAATTATTTGAAGGGATTACCTGTTTCCATAACTACGCACAATTTCGGCAGTGTGGACTCAATAGGTATTGTCATATACTGTGCCGGTTCGAGAAGGCTATCAGTACCCCAAGCGAGATTTCTATTTCACGGCGTTAGCGCGCAGTTTAGGGGGGAGCAGAATTTAGAGGAGAAACTGCTGGAGGAAAGGTTAAAGGGATTGAGGATTGATATGGAGAATATTGCCAAGGTAATCGCAGCGAATACAGGTAAAAACGCCAAAGATATTACTGATGCCATGATTGAGAGGACAACTTTGAATCCAGAGGAGGCGCAGTCCTGGGGCCTGGTACACGAAATCAGGTCAGAGCTATTTGAGGCAGGAAGCGAAGTAATCGCCATACAATTCCAGCAACAACCACAACCGCCGCGGAAGCCGTAACATTAGCCGGGAAGTATGTACCCCACTATTCCCTGTTTTAAACAAGCGCCGAACCGTTATTTGGCAGGAAGTTGACTATTGGAATGCTATTTATTATATTAGCAGGTGTTGACTTTGGCCCTTCAATAGATAAAATCGTGGTCAACCAAATATGAAGTTGGTAAGGAGGTGAGTATGTCAAAGCATATTTGTAGAGGTCTGGCCGCTATTCTTACAGTTACATTATTAATGATATTGACTGCGGTATCCGTTCTGGCATTTGATGCTCGCAGTGGAATGGCTGTCACCGTCGCTAGTGGAGAGGTAGTGGACGATGACCTTTATGTGGCTGCCGAGACCATTATTATTGATGGCACCGTTAACGGCGACCTCTGGGCTGCTGGTAATACGATCACCGTTAATGGCATAGTTAATGGCAGCGTCATGGCTGCTGGCAGGATAGTCAATATCAACGGTGATATTACGCACGCTGTGCGGGCAGTGGCTGAAACCATCAACATTAATGGCGATGTTGGCGGCGATGTGATAGCTGGTTGTGGAAAGGTGAATATAGCCAGCACAGCCGGAATTGGTGGCGACCTTCTTTTTGGAGCTGATATTGCCGGCATTGATGGACATATTGAAGGTAACATCAAATGTAGCGGACGCGAAGTCACCATAAGCAACGGGGTAAACGGAAATGTTGAACTCGAAGTCGAGAGCCTAACCATATTGTCTACAGCGAATATCGGAGGTGACCTAAGCTATACCAGTGAAGAGGAAGCCGATATTCAATCAGGTGCCCAAATCGCCGGCGTCACTACCCATAAGCTGCCCGAAGCGAAGAAAGATGGGGCTAAGGTCTTCCCCTTCGTCCTATTCTCTGGCGCGCTGGGTAAGGTGATGAGCTTCTTAATGGCTTTGGTAACAGGGCTAATTATCATTCTCCTGGCTCCGAGGCGATTGACGTCTATCGCTGAGGCTATACGAAGCAGACCCGGGCCAAGCGCTGGCTGGGGAGCTCTTATCGTTTTTGTTGCGCCTATCGCTGCCGTATTAGTGTGCTTCACCATCATAGGTATACCTCTGGGATTGATTACCCTGGCTCTCTATGGGATAGCTCTTTACGTTGCTCAGATCCCTGTGGGCTTATTTATCGGGCGCTGGATTATTGGCCGCTTCAGAGTTGTGGAAGGCAAAGCTATCATGGTTGGAGCCTTGGCTATAGGTCTCGCCATTCTTAAGCTCTTAAGCCTAATCCCCTACTTCGGCGTCGTCGTTGGAGTGGCCGTCGTCATCTTTGGTTTAGGAGCAATAGTGGCAGCAGAAAGGAAGCGGCGGGCCGAGGCGAGGGAAGCAGCTTCAGCTTAGCTATAAAATTTGAAAAGAGCTGGCTAAACTCTGCCCAACAGTATGCGCTAACTGGAACTTAGGTTCTTTGCTTCTTGCTACGCAAGATTTCAAATAGACGTAAACCATTATGGCACGTTGACAAATAGAAAGGCATAGAAATGATTCGTAGCCTATTGCCTTCAGATTTCGATGCTATACTCAATGTCATAAATGATGCTGCGCAAGCTTACAAAGGAGTAATCCCGGATGATAGATGGAAGGAACCGTATATGTCAGCCGAGGAATTAAAAGGAGAAATTGAAGCTGGCGTACGATTCTTTGGGTGGGTGGAAGGCGGGCATCTGCTCGGAGTAACAGGAATCCAAGCTCTTAAAGATACCACGTTGATCAGGCATGCTTATGTGCTTCCGAGATGCCAGAGAAGGGGAACTGGCACGAGGCTGCTTGAATATCTCATGGGCTTAGCCGAGATTCCGGAAATTTTGGTAGGGACTTGGGCCGATGCCACCTGGGCTATTCGATTCTACGAGAAACATGGTTTCAAACTGGTGTCGTCCAAGGAAAAGGATAGGCTCTTGCGGACATATTGGAACATCCCCGAGAGGCAGATTGAAACCTCAGTTGTGCTGAGGACAATCTGCTCTTTCTAGTTAATGGTATGCTTTCTCAAGTTGTCAATAGCTCGTACTCTTTTGCTATATTAGCGATACCTCAGCCTCTCCTTATTGCCAAGTAATCTTATTTTGATTTTCCCCCCACAGCCACCATAGCGGGGGCTTGCCATATACCTCTTATTGCGATATACTTTTTATTGCGATATACTTTATTAAAATATACTTTCACAAGGATTTTCCGGAGGCAAAGATGAGTATTAAAGAGGCTCTAGAAAATACTGCTAGGGAAATACCACATAAAGAAGCCATTGTTCTTGGTGCTCAGAGGGTTACTTATGGGGAGCTGGATGAGGCTTCTAACAAAGTAGCCAATGCTCTCCTAGAGTTGGGGATGAAAAAGGGTAGCAATGTGGCTATCTTAATGTGCCAGAGCCCTGAGTGGGCTATCAATTATTTCGGGGTGATTAAGGGTGGGGGCGTAGCTGTGCTGCTAAGCGATGCGCTTAAGGCTCCTGAACTTGATTCTTTGCTGCGAGACTCCGACTTGGAAATTCTGATAACGGCGAAGAAATTTTCTCAGATGCTGTCCTCAGTTTTGCCTCACATTCCTTCGCTAAAACACGTAATTGAGGTTGATGCGGATTCTTATATCAATATGGTAGCCAACAACTCTTCCAGATCGCCGACTATCGATATAAAGGACGAGGATGTAGCTACTATATTTTACACCCCTGGCGTCCTGGGGAGGCACAAAGGAGTGGTACATACACATGCTTCCATTATGGGAACTCCCCCCATAATTTCCGCAAGCATACAGCGGAGGAGAGAAGATGTTGTCATAGACCTTGTTCCCTTTTCCTATCTTTATGGCTTATTCGAAGTTCTTTTTGGTTCGATTATCACAGGCTCTACCATCGTGCTTATCCCTAGTTTCACTCCCAGGGCTTTCCTGGAGGCTGTGGAGAAAGAGAGGGGGAGCATTATCTTTGGAGTCCCTGCCATGTACAATACCCTGATTATGGTACGTGACGAGATTTTGGGAAGATATGACCTGAGTTCACTGCGATCGGCTGTTGCCGCCGGGGCAAAGTCCTTCCCTGAAATAATGAAAGCGTTGGAGGACAAATTCGGTTTGTCCCTTTATGAGATATACGGTCTTACGGAAACTTCAGCCGTTTCCATAAACACCTTTAACAGCCGTAAAGCGGGAACTATCGGCAAGCCAATTTGCGGCATTAAGATACTAGATGACAGCGGCAAGGAAGTTCCCCGGGGCGAAATAGGAGAGGCTGTGTTCAATGCCCCCTGGGTGATGAAAGGATACTATAAAGCGCCTGAAGTCACAGCTCAAGTCCTTAAGGATGGCTGGTTTTATACAGGAGATTTAATAAGGATGGATGGAGAGGGCTACTTGGAGTACATAGAGAAGAAATCGTTCATAATAGTCACGTCTTCTGGACTTAAGATCAGTCCATCAGAAGTTGAGTTCGTGCTGCTGAGCCACCCCAGCGTAGCTGAGGCAGCTTGTGTAGGTAGTGACAATGGTTGCGGGGGACAAATACCCACAGCCTTTGTAGTGCTTAAAGAAGGGCGACATGCCACGGTAGAAGAGCTATCCGACCTTTGTTGCCAAAACCTGGCTGATTTTAAGCTCCCTAAGAGAATTGAATTTATAGACAACATACCTAGAACTAGCTTGGGGAAGGTAGATAGAGAGAAGCTCAAGGAAAGAGAGTTAAGCCGGAACTTAGTGTAAGAGTATCTATTAGCTTTGTATATCTTCTTCTCAAAAACAACCTCAACTGCCCTAGTTGACATCCTGATTACCTTGTGTTAAATTAGTAAATTGGCGTCTACTAGAAGGTAAAAACGTAGAGAGTTATAAAAGCCGGCTGGCTGAAGCCGAGCAGATTTTCCTAGAGTAGACCGGCACATAACCAGGCGGCTTTTTGATTGCCTAAAATAGGGGAATATAGGAATGCCAACAGTTAATCAACTTGTTCGTAAAGGGCGGCAGAAGCTGGGAAAGAAAAGCGATGTCCCAGCATTGCATTACATCCGAAATACGATGAAAGGGGAAATTAGATGGGCTCAAGGATCGCCTCAAAAAAGAGGTGTATGCGTCTTGGTAAAGACGGTTACACCCAAGAAGCCCAACTCGGCATTGCGTAAAGTTGCCCGCGTCAGGCTGACCAACGGTATGGAAGTGACCGCTTATATTCCTGGAGAAGGACATAATTTGCAGGAACACTCGGTAGTCTTGATTCGTGGTGGCCGAGTTAAGGACGTTCCTGGAATTCGCTACCATATTATCCGTGGCACCTTGGATACTGAAGGAGTAGCTAATCGCAAGCAAGGTCGCAGCAGGTATGGGGCCAAGGCACAAAAATAGCAAGGATGTCAAATGCCAAGAGGAGCTAGAAAAGTAGTAAAAAGAATACCACCACCCGATGCTAAATATAACAGCATCACGGTGGCTAAATTTATTAATAGGCTTATGCTACGAGGGCAAAAAGCTACAGCCGAGCGCATTGTCTATAATGCCTTGCAACTCACTGCTCAGCAAGTGAATAGCGATCCTGGAGAAGCCTTAGAGCGGGCGATTAGAAATGCTGCGCCGCTTCTCATGGTTAAATCACGCCGTGTTGGTGGGGCTACCTACCAAATTCCCATGGAGGTAGGGGAAGATCGGGGGCGCGCTCTTGCCATGAGGTGGCTCATTGCTTCAGCGCGAGCTCGTAGTGGCAAATCTATGGAAGAAAAGCTGGCAAGCGAGTTGGTTGATGCTGTCCATGGGCGGGGGGCAGCAATCAAGAAACGTGATGATCTTCACAAGATGGCAGAGGCTAACAAAGCCTTTGCTCACTATCGATGGTGAGAAGTCGTGTTAAAAGCAGTACTTGAGGTAAAGGATAAACTTATGTCGCGGACTTTCCCTTTGGAAAAAATACGGAATATAGGCATCATCGCTCACATAGATGCTGGCAAGACCACGGCTACGGAAATGATATTACATCACACACGGCGTACTTACAAGGTCGGAAGCGTAGATGAGGGGACTGCAGTAATGGATTGGATGGAGCAAGAAAGAGAACGAGGTATTACCATTACTTCAGCGGCTACCACATGTCACTGGCGCGAACATTGTATAAACATCATCGATACCCCTGGGCATGTAGATTTCACCGCTGAAGTGGAGCGTAGCCTCCGTGTATTAGATGGTGGTGTCGTGATTTTCGATGGTGTAGCTGGGGTGGAAGCTCAGTCAGAGGCCGTGTGGCGCCAGGCCGATAAATATGGCGTGGCCAGGGTTTGCTTTATTAACAAAATGGACAGGATTGGTGCTGATTTTCATTACACGGTGACCATGATTAACGAAAGGTTGCGGAGCAAGGCGTTACCTATACAGCTCCCCATAGGAAGTGAAAAGGACTTTCGAGGCATCATCGACCTTGTGGAAAACAAAGTCATTGCTTTCCCGGTTGATTCTAATTCAGCTTCAATTGAGGAGGGTAGTGAGACTTTGCTGGCCAAGCATCGCCAAGCATTAATTGAGAACTTAGCCGAGCTTGATGAGCAGATTATGCTGCTCTACCTTAATGGGCAAGACGTCTCCGCATCTCAAATTAAGGCAGCTATAAGAAGGCTGACTATTTCTAACTGCATTGTGCCTGTCCTTTGTGGCAGTGCCTTGAGAGATAGAGGAATCCAGTTATTGCTTGATGCTATTGTAGATTACCTCCCCTCGCCGCTAGATATTCCTCCCATCGCGGCTACAGATCCTAAAAGAGGAGAGGAAATCCTTCGTCTGGCGAGCGATGATGAACCTTTTTCTGCGTTGGCGTTTAAAACGGTTTTTGACCCGTTTATGGGTAGACTGGTCTACTTGCGTGTATACTCAGGCAGGGTAAAGGCTGGAGCACAAGTCTTGAACTCCAGCATAGATAAGAAAGAGAGATTGGGAAAACTATATGTTATGCATGCCGATCACCGCGAGGAGGTAGACCACGCTGAGACCGGAAGCATTGTAGCTAGTCTGGGACTTAAGATGACCTCGACGGGTGATACCCTTTGCGAGCCCACACGGCCGGTGCTTCTTGAGACTATACGATTTGCTGAGCCGGTGCTTTCCATGGCTGTTGAACCCAAAAGTAAAGTCGACCAGGACAAGTTAGATGATTCCCTGGCTAAACTTGCTATGGAGGACCCCACCTTCAAGGTTTACCATGACAAAGAAACAGGTCAAACTCTGATTTCGGGGATGGGTGAACTTCATCTCGAAGTGTTAATGGAGCGTATATTTCGCGAATATGGTGTAAGGGTCAATGCTGGTAAGCCTCAGGTCGCTTATAAGGAAACAATCACCATTCCTGTGGAATCTGAAGGGAGATTTATCCGTCAATCCGGTGGCAGGGGACAATATGGGCACGTTTGGCTTAGAATTGAGCCAGGCGAGCGTGGGAGCGGATTTGAGTTTCGTGACCAGATTCGAAGTGGGGCCATACCTAAAGGATTTACTCCCTCAGTAGAAGCCGGTGCCAAGTCAGCTTTACAAAGCGGAGGATTAGCTGGTTACCCTGTAATAGATGTAAAGGTGACTTTGTATGACGGGAGTTTTCACGAGGTCGATTCTTCAGATGTGGCTTTCAGGATGGCAGCCTTCATGGCTATGAGGGATGGGATAGATAAAGCTAAACCTGTTATTCTCGAGCCAATTATGGAAGTGGAAATAACAACTCCCAATCAGTTCCTCGGTGACATCATTGGCGATTTAAACTCTCGAAGAACTCATATCGAAGGCATTGAAAGTCGCGACGAGTCCTCCACTATCCGTTGTCTTGTTCCTCTAGCGGAAACATTCGGTTTCGCTGGAGATTTGAGGTCGCTCAGTCAAGGGAGGGCGAGTCATACTATGTGCTTTCATCGCTATGAAGAATTGCCTCAGGATTTGGCTGAGCAAATTGCGGCTAGAATGGGAAGAACCAGATGACCGAGCAAAAAGTTCGTATCAAAATCAAAAGCTTCGATCATAGGTTGGCTGATCAGGCGGTAAGGCAAATAATAGATGCAGTGGAGCGTACCGGGGCTATCGTGGTTGGCCCAGTACCTTTACCCACACACATTGAAAAATTTTGTGTTATTCGTTCCCCTAACATTGATAAAGATTCCAGGGAACAGTTTGAGATCAGGACTCATAAGAGGTTAGTTGATGTTTTGCAGCCAAGTTCAAAGACTATAGATGCCCTGAGTCAGCTTGACTTGGCATCTGGAGTGGAGATAGATATTAAGTTATAGTTAAGACCATGTTTCCAGGCATTATTGGTAAGAAAATAGGCATGACGCAACTGTTTCAGGAAAGCGGAGAGACGGTGGCAGTAACCGCTATTCAAGCTGGGCCTTCTGTGGTAACTCAGATAAAGAGCCGGGACAAGGATGGTTATGATGCTATCCAAGTGGGCTTTATTGAGAACAAAGTGAAGCAATCTCAGCTTAGCTCTCCAGAGATGGGACATCTTCGAGGCTTAGAGAATGTTCGCTATCTTCGTGAATTCAGGACTGATGATATTAGCTCGGTCAAGCGTGGTGACAAAGTGGATGTTGGTTTCCTGAAGCATGGTGACTTGGTAAATGTCACTGGCCTTTCTAAGGGCAAGGGCTTTGCTGGCGTGGTTAAGCGGCATCATTTTGCAGGTGGGCCAAAGACCCATGGCCAAACTGACCGCCATCGCGCCCCTGGTTCAATTGGAGCTACCACTTTTCCCGGTCGGGTGCTTAAAGGGAAACGCATGGCGGGGCATATGGGAAATAGGAGTGTAACAGCGCGTAATCTCGAGGTAATTCAAGCTGACTCAGAGCGCAATTTGCTTTTGGTGAAGGGTGCAGTACCTGGAGCCAATGGGGGGCTGTTAGTAATTGAGAAAGTAAGGTAACAGGAAGTGCAAGTGCCAGTTTATAGTTTAAACGGTGAAGTTGTTGACCAAATAGAGCTTAGCCAAGCCATTTTTGCTCTTCCCTTTAATGAGGCGGTAGTTCACCAGGCAATGACTAGACAATTAGCCAGTAGGCGCCAGGGTACTGCGTCTACCAAGACAAGGGGGGAGGTGATTGGGAGTACAAGAAAACTTTATTCCCAAAAGCATACCGGCAGAGCGCGAAGGGGGGATATAAAATCACCCCTTCTCAGAGGGGGTGGGGTAGTTTTTGGCCCCAAGCCACGCACCTATCGCCAATCGATGCCCAAGAAAATGAGGAAGTTAGCTTTGAAATGCCTCCTCTCCGCCAAAGTTAGAGAGGGAAATATAAAACTGGTACAGGAACTTGATTTTAAGGGACCAAAGACAAAAGACATGATAAATGTTCTGTCCTCGCTCGGCATCGATTCTTCCACTTTAATTCTTACTGCTCAGTCCACACCCAATGTGGTTAAATCGGCGGCTAATTTGCCTGAAGTCAAAGTCCTACCTTCGGCTCTAATTAATGTATTGGATTTGCTTTCCTATGAAATGCTGGTAGCCACTGTACCGGCAATACGCAACATTGAGCAAGTTTGGGGTGAATAAATTGCATCTTTACGAAGTTCTGCGGCGTCCTTTAATTACAGAGAAGGCTACTTCGCTTAAGGAGGAAGATAAATATGCCTTTGCGGTAGCAGGCAAGGCTACCAAGTCTCAGATTAAGGAGGCAGTGGAACAAGCTTTTAAGGTACAGGTAAGCAAAGTCAATGTGATGACGGTGCCCGGAAAGACAAGAAGGTTTGGCAGGAGGCAAGTAACTAACTCACCCTGGAAAAAGGCAATAGTTACCTTGGCACCGGGACACAAAATTACTTTCTTTGAGGGTGTCTAATGGGCGCAGTCACTAAGTGGAGAAGAAAGAAGATGTCAAAGCACAGGCATAAGAAACTTCTTAAAAAAACTCGCTGGCAAAGGACGCACAAATAAGGAGCGATTCGTGGGATTAAGGACTTATAATCCAACTTCTCCAGGCAGGAGATTTATGTCTGGCGCTACTTTTGAAGAGCTAAGCAAGGTAGCTCCTGAGAAATCCTTACTGGCGCCGCTGAAAAAGAAGGCAGGGCGTAATAGCCGAGGTGTTATAACTGTGCGTCACCGAGGTGGCGGCAGTAAGCGTAAACTTCGCCTTATCGATTTTAAGAGGGATAAAATTACCGTTCCAGGGAAAGTAGCTTCCATTGAATATGACCCTAATAGGTCAGCTCGCATTGCCCTGATTCATTATGCTGACGGAGAAAAGCGCTATATACTCGCCCCTTTGGGCATCAAGTTGGGTGATACCATACAGGCAGGCGAAGATGTTGATATAAAGCTTGGGAATGCTCTGCCATTGGAGTCCATTCCTGTGGGAACTTTAGTGCATAATGTTGAGTTTGAGCCAGGCAAGGGGGGAAAGCTTGTTCATAGCGCAGGAAGTTCTGCCCAAATTATAAGCAAGGAGGGCCAATATGTTGTACTTAAACTCCCTTCGAGTGAACTGCGTAAATTTCATCACAAGTGCTGGGCTACTATTGGTCAGATAGGCAATATTGACCACGAAAATATAACGTTAGGCAAAGCTGGAAGGAGGAGATGGTCAGGTTGGCGACCTTCGGTCAGGGGTTCTGCTATGACTCCCCGAGACCACCCACACGGGGGTGGGGAGGGCAGGGCTCCCCGAGGAATGCCTCCGAAAACCCCCTGGGGAAAGCCAGCTTTGGGGCCTAAGACACGTCGTCGTAAAACGTCGGATAAAATGATTCTTAAACGGAGGAAGCAGGATGTCACGGTCGCTTAGGAAAGGGCCTTTTTGCGATGCTAAATTGCTTAAGAAAATAGAAGCGCTTAGTAATTCGGGCGAGAAAACAGTGATAAAGACATGGTCCCGTGCCTCTACTATTTTGCCTCAAATGATAGGTCATACTATTGCAGTGCACAATGGCAGGAAGCATGTGCCCATTTTCATCACTGAAAATATGGTGGGGCATAAATTGGCAGAATTTGCATCTACCAGGACATATAGAGGTCATGTCACCAAAGCTAAAATAACTGAACAGGCGAGGAAAAAATAAGACGCGATGAAGGTAAGAGCTGTAGCTAAAGATGTTGGCATTTCGCCTCAAAAGGTGCGTTTAGTGATAAATATGGTTAGAGGCAGAAAAGTCGATGAGGCTTTGACTATCCTTAGCTTTTCGCCTACCCCCACAACCAAAGCCGTGGCTAAAGTAATCAAATCAGCAGTAGCCAATGCTGAAAGCAATTTTCAAATGTCGCCCGCTGAGCTTAGAATTGCTGATATATTTGCTGATAAAGGGCATACCTTGAAAAGATTCCGCCCTCAGTCGAGAGGGAGAGTGAGTCCTATCTTAAAACGGGCTAGCAATATTACAGTTTTCGTTACTGAAGAGGAGGAATAGTTTTGGGACACAAAGTTCATCCTTGTGGTTTCAGGCTAGGTATCAACCAGAATTGGCGAGCTAGGTGGTATGCTGAGAAGAACTATATGCGGTTTTTGTTAGACGATATAAGGCTACGGGAGGTTGTGGAGCAAAAATGTTCTGGAGGAGCTGTTGCTCGGCTGGAAATTGAACGTCCGGGAGACGAGGTATATTTAACTCTTTACTCAGCTCGCCCTGGCATCTTGATTGGCCGAGGGGGACAAAATGTGGAAGCACTGAAGTCGGACCTGGAGAAGGTTAGTGGGGATAAGATTAGATTGACTATTAGAGAGGTTGAACACCCTGAGCTTGAAGCTTCTTTGGTAGCTCGGAGCATAGCTGAGCGGCTTGAAGAAAGAATTCCTTTCCGCCGAGCTATGAAGCAGGCAGCCTTTCGAACTTTGCAAGCTGGTGCTAAGGGAATAAAGATAAGGTGTGGCGGAAGGCTTGGTGGGCTCGAAATTGCTAGAACTGAGACGCTTCACCAAGGTCAAATGCCGTTGCATAAATTACGTGCCAATATCGATTACGGTCTTGCTGAAGCCCATACTATAATGGGGCGTATTGGGGTAAAAGTATGGATTTATAAGGGCGATATTATGCCTGAAGTGAAGGAGAAAAGTGCTACAGCCGAAACGAGTGAAGTATCGCAAGACACATAAAGGAAGGCTAAAAGGCAGCGCCCAGAGCGGGGATACCATTGTTTTTGGTGACTTTGGCATGAGGGCTGAGGAATCCGCTTGGGTAACAGCGCGACAAATCGAAGCAGCCCGTCGCGTATTCGTGCGCCACTTGCATCGTGGGGGTAAAGTATGGATACGAGTTTTCCCTGACAAAGTTGTGACTAAAAAACCTGCAGAGACAAGGATGGGTGGTGGGAAAGGCGCTCCGGACCACTGGGTAGCCGTAGTTAAGAGAGGCAGAATCCTGTTCGAATTGGCTGGTGTAAATGAGGATATGGCTTCGGAGGCAGCCCATCTTGCCTCCTCCAAGCTTCCTATAGCTACTAGTTTTGTCACGAAGGAGAGGCAGAAAGTTGAAAGCTAGCGAAATTCGCACTCTCAACAATGAAGAGCTATTAACGAAGCTCGAAGAAGCTCATGAGGAACTTTTTAACCTCCGTTTTCGCTTGGCCACTAGACAGTTGGGGAATCATCGGGAGATTCCTGAAGTGAAGAGAAGGATTGCTAAAATCAAGACTATTTTAAGGGAAAGGGAGCTTGGCATAGGATGAGTTATCTCGGGAAAAGAAAGGTTAGAGAAGGCTTGGTGGTAAGTGACAAAATGGATAAAACCGTGGTGGTAGCTGTGGAAACTAGGAAAGTCCATCCACTCTATAAGAAAGCTATCAGAGGTACCAAAAAATATAAGGCTCATGACGAAAATAATGCCTGTAAAATTGGAGACAAAGTGAAAATTGTCGAGACCCGCCCTTTGTCCAAGGAGAAGAGTTGGCGGGTAGCGGAGATAATGTCTAAGAAGGAAATGGTTGAAACCAGACCAAAGAAAAAGAAATGATTCAGACTTATACCAGACTCAAGATAGCCGATAATACCGGGGCTAAGCAGATTATGTGCATTAATGTGGCTATTGGGGCAAGAAAATATGCCCGAATAGGCGACATCATTGTAGCCACGGTGAAGCGAGCGGTGCCCCATGGAATGGTGAAAGAGGGCGAGGTAGTGCGAGCTGTGGTTGTACGTGTGGCTAAGCCTTATCGCCGCTCTGATGGCTCCTATATCAGGTTTGATGAGAATGCCGCAGTCGTTCTTGGCGAGAAAAATAATCCTAAGGGCAGTCGCATTTTTGGTCCTGTAGCCCGAGAACTTAGAGATAAAAATTTCGCCAAGATAATATCCTTAGCCCCAGAGGTTCTTTAGAATGAAAATCAGGAAAAACGATACTGTCATCGTAATTGCTGGCAAGGACAGGGGAAAAAAGGGGAAGGTCCGCCGTGCCCTTCCCAACGAAGATAGGGTGATAGTGGAGGGACTCAATATGATTAAGCGCCACTCTCGAGCCCGCAGGGCTGCCCGACAAGCTGGCATAATTGAGCTTGAAGCTCCAATCCAGGTATCCAACGTAATGTTATTGTGTGATAAATGTGGCAAACCCACGCGCGTCAGTTTCCGCTTTCTGGCCGATGGCAAAAGAGTGCGAATTTGCAATTCATGTCGAGAGGTGATTGACTAGGGGGTTTGATTGTGAAATCTCGCTTGGAGGAAAGATATTTGACCGAAGTGACTCCCCAGCTTAAAGCTAGGCTTGGATATAATAACATAATGCAACTGCCTAAGTTGGAAAAGGTTGTGCTTAGCATTGGTTTGGGCGAAGCAATACAGGACGCTAAAGCTCTTGAAGTAGCGGGGAAAGATCTAGCTACAATTTCGGGGCAACGTCCGGTGACCACACGGGCGAAAAAGTCTATCTCCTCTTTTAAGCTGAGAGCTGGTATGCCTATTGGGATGATGGTGACGTTGCGAGGTAAACGGATGTACGATTTCTTTGACAAACTGGTTAATGTTGTTCTGCCGAGGTTTCGAGATTTCCGCGGAGTATCACGGGATTCGTTCGATGGCCGAGGAAATTATAGCTTGGGTATAAAAGAGCAGATAGTTTTCCCTGAGATTGATTACGATAAGGTAGATAAAATTCGCGGCCTTGAGGTAACCATTGTTACTACGGCCAAGAACGATGATGAAGCCAGGGATTTGCTAGAATTAATGGGTATGCCTTTCAGGAGAACTTGATATGGCGAAGTTATCTAAGATTGTCAAGTCAAAACGGCCAGCAAAGTATAAGGTACAGCAACGTAATCGTTGTCAATTATGTGGCAGGCCGCGTGCTTATATGCGCAAATTTGGCTTGTGTCGTATTTGTTTTCGGGAACTTGCTGTCACTGGCGTAATCCCTGGGATAAGAAAGTCAAGTTGGTGAAAGAGAAATGACAGTTACTGACCCCATTGCTGATATGTTAACCAGGATACGCAACGCTATCATGGCAGATCATGATTGTGTGCTTGTGCCTTCCTCTAAAATGAAGCTTTCTATCATCAAAATACTTGAGGAAGAGGGTTTTATCGACCGTTATGAAGTGCTTAAGGGGAAACCACAGCCAATGATGAAAATCTACCTCAAGTACACAGATGGCCAGCCCGCAATCTTAGGTTTAGAAAGAGCGAGCAAGCCGGGCCTAAGGGTCTATGCGGAAAGGCGTGAAATCCCTCGTGTCTATGGGGGCTTGGGTATTACTATTCTATCCACATCCAAAGGCATTATGACTGGCCAAGAGGCATGGCGGCAGCATCTTGGCGGTGAGATTCTGTGCTATGTATGGTAAATTAACTTAGGAGCTGTAAATTATGTCTCGTATTGGCTTACTTCCCATTGCTATACCTCAGGGTACCGAGGTAAAGATCGATGGAAGCGAAGTTATGGTAAGAGGAAAGAAGGGAGAACTCCGGCGCCGGTTTCACCCCGACATTTCTATTGCTTTGAAAGACGGGTGCTTGATTGTAACTCGACCTAGTGATAGTAAGATCCATCGTTCTTTACACGGGCTCACTCGCAGCCTTTTGGCAAATATGGTTACAGGGGTGAATGAAGGTTTTGGAAAAGTCTTGGAAATAAATGGCGTGGGCTACAGAGCGCAGAAAACTGGCGAAAAGCTGCTGCTCCAGGTAGGATACGCCAATCCTGTGGAGTTCCCTCCCCCTCCTGGTATTAGTATCACCGTTGAGGGGACAAATCGCATTCGCGTCACTGGTATTGATAAAGAACTAGTTGGAGAAACGGCTGCTAAAATTCGGGCGATACGCCCTCCTGACTCCTATAAAGGGAAAGGCATTAAATACTTGGATGAGAAGCTACGTCTTAAACCTGGCAAATCGGGCAAAATAAGCAAGAAATAGTGGCTATAATGAATGGGAGAGATTCAAAGGCAATCAGAAAAATACGGCACAGACGGGTGAGGCGAAAGGTAACGGGAATAATATCACGTCCTCGATTATGTGTCTTCCGTAGCTTGAATCATATCCATGCCCAGCTTATCGATGATTCTAGGGGCCAGACTTTAGTCTCAATGAGCACTCTTGACTCTCAGGTGAGAAGCAAGACCGATGGGATGGGAAAAAGCAAGAAAGCCGAAATAGTGGGAACTTTGCTTGCGGAGAGAGCATTAAATAAAGGGATCAAACAGGTGGTTTTTGACCGTGGCGGCTATAAATATCATGGCAGAGTTAAGGCTTTAGCGGAGGCTGCCAGGAAAGCTGGATTGGAATTTTGAGGATTAGCTTATGAAGGCGGTTACTAAAATAAGAGGGAAGATGGCCAAAATCGATGCCTCAGAACTGAGTCTCGAAGAGAAACTGTTAGGCATCGACCGTGTAACCAAAGTAGTCAAAGGTGGTAGACACCTTCGGTTCAGAGCTTTAGTGGTAGTTGGCGATGGCCAGGGGCATGTCGGATTTGGGTTAGCTAAAGCGGCAGCAGTTCCTGAAGCAGTTCGCAAAGCAGGTGCTACGGCGAGGAAGGGGTTGATTGAGGTGCCTATCAAGGACGGTACCATCCCTCATGAAATTCTAGCCAAGTTTGGTGCGTCCAAGATCTTACTAAAGCCGGCGGCACCTGGCACAGGCTTAATTGTCAACAATACTGCTCGAGCGGTGCTTGAATTGGCAGGCATAAAAGACGCCCTTGGCAAATCGTTAGGTGGATCAAGCAAAATCAACGTAGCTAAGGCGACCTTGCTTGCCCTGGCTAACTTGAGGAAAAGTGAGGAAGCGGCAATTCAAACCGATGTTGAAGCTCAGGAAGAAAAGGTAGATGAAACAGAATGAATTAAGCCCTCCTGTAGGTGCTAAGCACAAGAGAAAGCTCGTAGGTCGGGGAGATGGCAGCGGGCATGGCACCTATTCGGGGCGAGGTTGCAAAGGGCAAAAGGCTCGCTCTGGTGGTGGCGTGCGCCTTGGCTTTGAAGGCGGGCAGTTGCCTTTGATAAAACGGCTGCCACGAAAAAGGGGATTCACTAACGTTTTTAAAACTAAATATAATATTGTCAATGTGGGGAAGCTAGCCATTTTCCCCCCAGGAACTGAGGTAACCCCTGAGGAGTTGCTTCGAGCGGGGCTGATTAACACCCCGGACCATCCGACCAAAATTCTCGGCGCTGGCGATATCCAGCATCCATTGCTAGTCAGGGCTAACAAATTCTCTTCATCGGCGGAGAAAAAAATTCTTGCTGCTGGAGGGAAGGTAAAGCAGGCATAGAATGCAGCGCAAAACAACCAGACCACGCCTCGTCCAGGCAATGATGGATATGTTGACATTGCCTGATTTGCGGCGAAAAATTCTTTTCACCCTTGGCATCCTTGTTGTTTTTCGCTTTATAGCTCACGTTCCCCTGCCCGGCGTGGACATCGAGGCCTTGGAAGCAGTCTTCGAGGGAAACCTCCTCTTCGGCATGCTTGACCTTTTTAGCGGTGGTGCCATGGCGAGTTTCAGTATAGCTGCCATGGGCGTTTATCCTTACATCACTGCGTCCATAATTATGCAATTGCTGGTTCCGGTAATCCCCAGACTTCAGGCTCTATCCCAGGAAGGGGAGCTCGGTAGCCAGAAAATCAATCGAATTACTCACTTGCTAACTGTACCTTTGGCTGCCCTTTCAGGCTACGGTATGCTTAGTTTGTTACGTGCCCAGGAAGTTACTATTGAGCCGCTGGGATCGTTGACCATAGCCAGCATAGTAATAACGATGGTCGCTGGCACAATGTTCCTCGTGTGGCTGGGTGAATTGATTACCGAGCGTGGTATAGGGAACGGGATATCGATAATAATCTTTGGTGGTATCGTGGCCGGCCTGCCTGCAATAGTGGGTAGTGGCATTTTTGAAGCTGGTCAAGGACAGCCCGAGGGGTTGATCGCCTATATTATTCTAGCCTTAGCTATGCTGGTGCTTATAGTCATATTTGTTGAAGCTCACCGCCGTATTCCTGTGCAGTATGCTCGGAGCACTTTTCGCAGTGGACGCATGTATCGCCAATCGGGTTCCACCTACATACCGCTGCGAGTCAATACCGCCGGGATGATACCCCTTATTTTTGCCATAGCCTTAATGCAACTTCCTGGTACGATAGCTCAATTTTTTATGGACCCAACAGGCGCAGATCCCAATTTCTGGAATACAATCCATAATCTGTTTCTAGCTAATACCGCGCTCTACAACGTATTGTATTTTGCTTTAGTAATTGGTTTTGCTTTCTTCTACACTATGGTCATATTCGAGCAAATGAAACTGCCTCAAACTTTGCAACAGCAAAGCGGCTTCATCCCCGGGGTTCGACCCGGCAAGGCAACGGCTGATTATTTGAATGCAATCATAAAGCGCATTACCTTTGGTGGCGCTCTCTTTCTGGCTGTAGTGGCAGTTATGCCTTTTATTGCTCAAAAAATCACCGGCGTCACAGCATTGGTAATCCAGAGCACCGCCATGCTTATAGCTGTTGGTGTGGCTCTAGATACCATGAAGCAATTAGAGGCTCAACTAACCATGCGCCGCTACGAGGGTTTCTTAAAATAATGTACATCATCATACTAGGTGCTCCGGGGGCAGGAAAGGGAACTCAGGCAGATATCCTCTCTCAAGAGATGGATTTACCTCATATAGCCTCCGGGGATTTGTTTCGTCAGGCGTTAGAGAAAAGGACCGAGGTTGGTCTCTTGGCTAAAAGCTATATGGATAAAGGAGAACTAGTTCCCGATGGGATAGCCATAAAAATGATTCTGGAAAGAATTAATCAGCCAGACTGTGCCTCTGGCTGCCTTTTCGACGGCTTTCCCCGGACTTTGCATCAAGCTGAAGTTCTAGACGAAGCCCTTAGGGAGCAAGGAAAAAGCATAGACAAAGCAATATACATTGAAGTACCCAATGAAGAGCTAGTGAAACGTCTCAGTGGAAGATGGCTTTGCCGGACTTGTCAGACACCCTATCACACGACAAGTTCACCGCCTAAAACGCCGGGGAAATGTGATAAATGCGGTGGTGAATTGTATCAACGTTCTGATGACAGGGAGGAAACAGTAAAGGACCGACTTAGTATTTTCTTTGCTCAAACCGTTCCCATCCTTGATTATTATAAAAAACAAGGTAAACTAATTAGGGTCAATGGTAACCTGGGAATGCAGGGGGTAGCTAGAGAAATAATCTCTGCACTCAAAGCAGGGGTAAAATAAATGGTAATTATAAAATCTGACGAGGAAATAGATGTTATGAGAAAGTGTGGCAAAATCCTCGCAGCTATTTTAGATAAACTAAGAACGGAAGTAAGACCGGGGATTAAGACCGGCCAGTTGGACATAATCATGGCCGAAGAATCGGAAAAAAGGGGAGTTATACCTTCTTTTAAGAACTATCGCGGCTTCCCTGCGAATTTATGTGTTTCTGTAAATGATGAAATAGTTCACGGCATTCCCGGTGAACGAATACTACAGGAAGGAGACATCGTTTCTTTAGATGTGGGAGTAAAACTTAATGGCTTTCATACCGATGCCGCCATAACTATTGGTGTGGGGCAGATAGGTAAGGAGGCCGAGGACCTTATCGCGGTCACAGAAGGTAGTTTAAAGTCAGGCATCGCTCAAGCGATAAGTGGGGCACGGGTAGAGGATATCTCATCTGCTATTCAACATTATGTTGAATCAAAAGGATTTTCTGTGGTTAGAGAATATACCGGGCATGGAGTAGGTCGGGACTTGCATGAAGAGCCCCCGATACCTAATTTTGTAGTTGGAAAAGGCCCCTTGCTTCGTAGAGGCATGACTCTGGCTATCGAGCCTATGGTCAATGCTGGAGGTTGGCACACTAAATTGGCGGCTAATCAATGGACGGTACTTACAGCCGATGGAAGTCTTTCAGCACATTTTGAACATACCATTGCCATAACTGATAATGATGCTGAGATCCTTGTTTAGGTATTATGTAAAAATGGCTAAGAAGGAAAGGATAGAAGTTGAAGGCAAAGTGATTACAGTTTTACCTAATACTATGTTTCGCGTCGAATTGGCCAATGGACATCACGTATTGGCTCATATCTCGGGCAAAATGAGAAAGCACTATATCAAGATTTTGCCAGGGGATAGAGTTCTGATAGAACTTTCCCCTTATGATTTAAGCCGGGGCAGGGTTACCTATCGGCTTAAATAGTTTGACAGGTTAACTAAGAAAGTTTATCATAACAAGGTTTGTATGGTGATTGGAAATGAAAGTAAGAGCTTCGGTTAAGCCGATATGCAGAAAATGCAAGGTTATCAGGCGGAAGGGTGTGGTTAGGGTTATTTGTGAGAATCCAAAGCATAAGCAGAGGCAGGGGTGATAAGCAGTGGCACGCATTGCTGGTATAGACCTTCCTAAAGATAAGCCAATTTGGGTAGCTTTGCAGAACATTTATGGAATTGGCACTACATCAAGCCAGCACATTTTGGCTGCCACTGGTATCGATCCTGGCCTTAGAGTTAAGGAACTTAGTGAGGAACAAGTTGGCCAGATTCGAGATGTTATTGACAAACAGTACAAAGTGGAAGGCGATCTTAGGAGGGAGGTTCAATCTAATATAAGGCGGCTTATTGAAATTAGTTGCTATCGGGGCACAAGGCACCGCCTAAGGTTACCAGTTCACGGACAGAGAACTCGCACAAACGCCCGAACTAAAAGAGGGCCAAGGCAAACAGTGGCAGGTCGAGGGCAAAGACGTGGCGTAGGTAAGAAGTAAGGAGCTGGTTTTTAACAAATGCCAAAGAAGAAGAAGGGGGCCCGTAAAGCCCGTAAAAAGGTTAGCGAAGGCAGGGCTTATATCCAATCCACTTTTAATAACACGACCATTACCATTACTGATATGCAAGGCAATGTTATTGCCTGGGGGAGTTCTGGTACTGCCGGATTCAAAGGTTCCAGGAAAGGTACCCCTTATGCTGCTCAGCTAGCTGCTAGAGATGCGGCACATCGAGCAATGGGTGATGGCTTGCGCCGGGTTGATGTGTATATTAAAGGCCCCGGTAGTGGACGTGAAGCAGCTATTCGTGCCTTACAGGCTTCTGGAATCACTGTCACAGCCATCAGAGACGTGACTCCTATCCCCCATAATGGCTGCCGTCCGCGAGGGAGGCGAAGGGTATAAAATGGCGCGCTACACAGGCCCGGCTTGTCGCCTATGTCGCCGCTTCGGAGACAAGCTGATGCTCAAAGGCGAGAGGTGCTCTACACCTAAATGTCCTTTAGAGAAAAGAAGTACTCCTCCTGGCAGGCGTCCTCTGGCTCGAGGGCGCAGCAGGATTTCTGAGCGCGGACTTCAATTGCGCGAAAAGCAAAAGCTTCGCTTTAGCTACGGTATCTTGGAGCGACAATTTCGCAGGTTTTTTGGTGAGGCGAAAAAAGGCCCTAGCACCACTGGAGAAAATCTTCTCATATTGTTAGAAAGGAGACTGGATAATGTGATTTATCGCTTGGGCTTTGCTGATTCACGTGCCCAAGCCAGACAAATAGTTCGGCATGGCCATATAATTGTCAATGGTCACAAAACAGATATTCCTTCCCTTTTGGTGAAATCGGGGGACGTTGTTAAGTGGCGAGAGGCTAGTACAAAAACCGAATATTATAAAAGGGTAGCTGAGGAAATTGAGGAGAAATTTATCCCTGATTGGTTAAGCTTGGACAAAGAAAGCATGACAGGTAGAGTATTAAATTTGCCTGGCAAAGACGATATTGAAGCTGGATTTAATGTGAAAGCTATTGTTGCATATTACTCGAGGTGAACTATGCCCGAATTGTCTATCCCCACTGTAACTTGTGTTGAAAGCATCGGTAAGTATGGTCGTTTTCTTGCTGAACCTCTAGAGCCAGGTTTTGGTGTTACTTTAGGTAACACCTTGCGGCGTGTGCTTCTCAGTTCTTTACTTGGTGCTGCGGTAACATGGGTCAAAATCGAAGGAATTCAGCATGAATTCTCTCCCATTCCTTATGTTAAAGAGGATGCTATGGAGTTCTTACTGAATATCAGGCAACTGAGACTCTGCCCTCTTTCCCATGAGCCTGGGCAGTTGCTCTTGGAAGCAGAGGGGGAAGGCAAGGTCTGCGCAGGTGATATTAAACCATCGGCTCACTTTCGCGTTGCCAATCCTGAACTTTATTTAGCTTCTTTAGACTCCCCCCAAGCCAAGCTTTACGTCGAACTTAACGTAGAGCTAGGGAAAGGTTATATGCAGGCTAAATCGGCTGACGGTTTACCTGTGGGAGCACTGCCAGTAGATGCCATCTTCACCCCAGTGCAGAAGGTCAATTTCTCTGTAGAATCTATCAAGCCTGGCGAGGAGGGAAGTCCAGAAAAGCTCATCCTGGAGATTTGGACCGATGCTACCA
>Ga0315541_1001231_pt1 | contig 24501 bp, 20 predicted proteins | sample SalMarSW160190MG_FD_203095 | JGI IMG/M metagenome (GOLD analysis project Ga0315541, IMG submission 203095) | Salt marsh sediment microbial communities from the Plum Island Ecosystem LTER, Massachusetts, United States - Salt Marsh Sediment SW1601-190 ...
CCTATGTCAAGGTACCCATCGGATTCACCCTCTCCGGAATCAAGTAAACCATAATAATCGTCAGAAGTAAATGACAGGATCTTTACACAGGAGTTAAGCGTCTGGTATGTAGGGATATAATTTGGGTTTTCAGGTGGAAGAGTTTTGTTCTCATATGATCCGTCACCAAACAGAAGAAGATATTTAAGAGCCCTGTCGCTACCTTTGTTTCTTGAGTAAACCATCCTTATAAAATTCCTGATAGCGCTTATGTCAGGTACTCCTCCTGAAAATTCGTTATATATTTCGCCTGGAGTTACCAGTAGACTTTGATATGAATCATTTAAAGAATGAATATTTGCTAGTTCAGCTGCATAATTGTAAAAAACCGGATGAGTTAATATTATCATATCATATTGCCCGGGCTGATGCAGGTTCTGGTTTGCTAAAGGTTCTGTATCAATATAAGGACTTAAGGCATCCTGAACCCTGAAAGCTATAAACTTTTTCAGGCTGTCAGTTGCTGATTTGAAAGAGTATTCATCTATAGAGTAGCTGCTCTGTATGCTTCTGATTATTTGTTCATTGCTTATGTCCCAGATAATAAGATCCTCAAATGTTGATCTGAGCTTAAATTCAGTTATATTGCCCTGTTGCACTGATGATTTGTCACGGATAATATAATGTTTATTGTCCGGATCATTGTAATTATTCTCTATGCGGGTTTGCAGTACCAGGTAGTCAAGCCATGCCCTTGCAGTGAGGTTACCGTTATTATGAAAAGTAATAAATATATCGGGATTGCCCTGCGAAAGGTCTTTTTCGCCTGTCTCTTCTACAGAGTTTGCATAAATTCCGGCTGTATTGTAAATATTGACTTCGGGAATCATAATGGAGTTGAGTACCTCACCTCCATTATTAAGCCTTATTATTATCTGGTCGGATGACCTGCCAAGTACTCTCAACCTGTAATTCAGATTTGCACCATCTTCAATATTATAGCTGTCGATATCCGGATCGATATGATAATCAGATCCCGCCGGTAATGGTTCAAACCATTCCCGTCCTGATTTCATAATATTCTGTTTTTCAATCTCGTGTATAAAAAGATAGTCTGAGTACACTGAAATATTATTAGGTTGTCCTGGATCCGCTTGCTGGCCTATTTCCAATGGTGATTCATTAAGCCTGATAAAATATACTGCTGTATCTGAATAATAATGCCTCTGGAAATAGTACTCATTTTCATTGTGATTATATCTCCACCTGTGTGTTGAATTTCCGTAAAACAGGATATAGTCACCACTGTTGAATACGCCGTCCTGGCCCCTTTCAATAAAAATAGCTGTTTTAATAAGGTCATCCGGGTGAGGATCATCATTATAGTATGAAAGCAACCCGCTATTATTACTGTAGAGAGCTACCTCATTCCCAGGGATTAATCCCAATTCAGAAAAATCATCATAATCGATGCGGTAAATACCCTCATTGATTATCCTGACTTTATGCCATGTTCCGCTTGACAGTGCGGAGGAATTAACATATTCCTGCGAAAGTAATACCAGCGATACCAGTAAATACAGGGTCAGTATGGATATCAGCTTCTTCAATTATCAGGAATATTTTCTAAGTTTGTCTTATTCAGTCACAATAATTAACGTGCCCTTATTGTTCATATTGCGATAGTATTTCGAAACCAGTTTATAAAATTGACAGATCTTCTGTCAAATATAATATTTGTCAAATGCCCAGGTATGTAAAAATACTCAATCTGATTTTATGTTTTACATTATCTGTATATCATACGTCAGCTCAGGATACGGAAAGCCTGTCTTTTTACTATAATCCTGTTCAGGCAAATCCTGCACTTGCGGGATCGGAAGGTACTGGTATGTTAAGGCTTGTGTACCGCGATTATTACCCGGGAATAAGATTAAATCTTTACTCAATATATTGCTCCTATGATTCTTTTCTCGAGACTATCCATGGAGGGTTTGGTGTATACGTTTCAGAAAACCTCCTGGGGGACCTGCTCAATGATCTCAGGGCAGGGGTGGCTTATTCTTACCATTTGCGTGCAAGTCGCGATTTGTATATAAATGCAGGATTTATGGCTTCTGTAATTCACAGGGGTCTTGATGCAGGGAATATTGTGTTGCCCGATCAGATCGATCCTCTTATGGGAGCCGTATTACCGTCCGGTGAGGTAATAACTTCAGTTTCACGTACTGTATTTGATGCCGGGCTTGGATTTTTATTAAGTTATCATGATTATCACGCGGGGATGTCAGTAAATCATATTTTTAAACCTGATATTACCGGAAGCGGACTTCAGGAATCGCGTCTGGGCAGACGGTTATCGATACATGCAGGTGCCGCATTCTACCCCGGTAACTCAGGGGTGAGCCTTACACCTGGTCTGATGATTAATGTTCAGAACAGTAATATAATAAGTGCATTAGGTGTAAGTGTTGGTTATAATGACCTGACTATCAATATATTACCTTTTTTTGACCCACGCAGCGGTTTAAGCTTTGTGCAATCAGGCCTGCATTTTACAAAAGGAAGGATTGAACTGGGCTATAATTACAATTTTATTCCCTTACGCACTGACAGGTTGCAGCCATTCACACTATCAAATCAGGTTTATATTGCGGTAGGTTTAAACAATATTGAAAAAAGAGATGTAATAAAGGCAATAAATTACCCTAAAATGTAGTTATATTTGAGAATTAAGAACAATTTATCAAAATTTGTTATATTTGACTTTAAATTAATATGACCAAAATCTTTCGTGTTATGTATAAATTTGCATCCTCGCTAATGGTCGGTATTGCTGTTTTGCTGTTTGCTTCCTGTCACCGTGGTGAAAACCCAAATGTTTCACCCACAACAGGTTGGGCATACAACGATCCGGATAATGGTGGTTTTGAAGTCGTTCTCGGCGCAGAACAGGAGACAGGTCCAGGGTTGGTACTTATTGAAGGAGGTACTTTTACCATGGGTCGGATACAGGAAGATGTCATGTACGATTGGAATAATCCAATCCGAAGGGTTACAGTGTCATCTTTTTATATGGATGAGACAGAAATCCGTAATGTAGACTATAAAATGTATCTCTGGTGGCTCAAGAGGGTATATGTTGATTATCCCGAGGTTCGTATAAGGGCATTACCCGATACACTGGTATGGCGTTCACCACTGGGATACAATGAACCTTATGTTCAGTATTATTTCAGGCATCCGTCCTATAATGACTATCCTGTAGTGGGAGTAAACTGGTTACAGGCCAATGACTACTGCCTGTGGCGTACCGACAGGGTCAATGAGCAGATACTCATAGATGAAGGTATACTGAATTATGATCCGAACCAGGTAAATGAAAACAATTACAATACCGATGCATACCTGGCAGGTCAATATGATGGTGTTGTAAATCAAAACCTCCCGAGTCTGGATCCAAACCAGGAAGAACGCAGGGTTATGCTCGAAGATGGCATACTGCTACCCAAGTACAGGCTACCAACTGAAGCCGAGTGGGAATTTGCAGCATATGCACTTAGAGGCAATACATTTGAGGAAAGGATCTTTGAAAGAAGAGTATATCCATGGGATGGCCATGTTGTTCGCAACGCCCAAAAAAGGCACCGCGGTGAATTTATGGCTAACTTCGTAAGGGGTAGAGGTGACCTTATGGGTGTGGCCGGAAGCCTTAACGATAATGGTTCCATTACAGTTGATGTCAAATCATACTGGCCAAACGACTACGGACTCTATTGCATGGCAGGTAATGTTAATGAATGGGTGCAGGATGTTTACAGACCTCTAAGTGCACAGGATGTTGATGGATTTAACCCGTTCAGAGGTAACGTTTATACCGATTATAGCCGCGATGCAAACGGTAACCTTCTAACCAAAGATGAACTGGGCCATCTGCAGATTGATACAGTACAGGATGCAGATGTAGCTAACAGGTATAATTACCAGAAGGGTGATTACAGGAACTACCTGGATGGCGATTACCTGTCAAATATAAAGGAAAGCGGTGAATGGACAGGCGAAGAGGATCAGGGAACAGAATCAATGTACCTTCAGAATGAAGAACAATTTGTTTCATTAATAAACGACAGGGCAAGAGTAATCAAAGGTGGTTCGTGGAAAGACAGGGCTTACTGGCTGAACCCTTCAACAAGAAGATTCCTGGACCAGGAATCAGCACGTGATGACCTTGGCTTCCGTTGCGCTATGATAAGAGTGGGAAGCCCATCCGGCTTTTAAAAATATTTTTTAAATATATTATTACCTCGTTATGGGCAACCATAATGAGGTTTTTTTTGAATGAAAACAGATTATATATATAAAATACTGGAAGACAATAATTTCAGCTTTTCAACCGATTCAAGGAAAGTGTCGGGAGGAGAACTTTTTTTTGCCCTTAAAGGTGAAAATTTTGATGGAAACAGGTTTGCAGCTGATGCACTTGAAAGGGGAGCCAGGGCAGCTGTGATAGATAATCAAACATTTAAAACTGATTATACTATTGTCGTTGATAATGTTATAGACGAATTGCAGGCTGTTGCCCTGAAACATCGAAATAATTTCAATATACCGGTACTGGCAATAACAGGATCTAACGGCAAAACGACAACAAAAGAAATACTGGCAAGGGTACTGGCAAAAGACTATAAGGTACACTATACCCGGGGTAACCTGAATAACCATATTGGGGTACCTCTGACAATATTGTCATCTCCGGCCAATACCGAGTTTATGATCGTGGAAATGGGAGCTAATCATAAGGGTGAAATAAGAAACCTCTGTTATATAGCAAGACCTGATTATGGGCTGATTACAAATATAGGGAAAGCACACCTTGAAGGATTTGGTTCATTAGAGGCTGTGGCGGAAGCAAAATCAGAATTATACGATTATATTGAGGCTGAAGGGGGCTATGTGTTTTATAATGAAGATGATGAACTTGTAAAATATGCTCTCGGGCAAAGACAAATAACCTCAGTTCCTTACATGAGGCCTGGAGAGCATAAAATGATTATAACAGAGGTAAATCAAACTCCACATCTGAGCCTGCTTCTTGAAATCGACGGGGTAAAGTATACTTTTGATACCAACCTGTTTGGTCTTTATAATGTGGAGAATATATTAGCTTCACTGTCAATAGGCTTGTTTTTTAATATTTCACCTGACAGGATCCAAAGGGCGATAGAAACGTATATGCCCGATAATAACAGGTCGCAAATATTCAAAACAGGTAAAAATACCCTCATCTGTGATTCCTATAATGCCAATCCGGTTAGCATGTCCAAATCATTACAGTCGTTCAGGGAATATCCCGCAGATAGCAAGACGATTATACTGGGGGATATGCTCGAGCTTGGTGAATATGAAATTGAAGAACATGAGGAAATATTGCGTGAGCTGGCTGCAATGGATGATTTGAAAATCATACTTGTTGGTGAAGTTTTTAATTCTCTGGCGCAAAAATATAATATGCTTGCATTTGAATCTCGTGAACAATTAATGAAATACCTGATTGATAACCCAATCAGGGATAGCCTGGTTCTGGTCAAAGCATCAAGAGCCATAGGACTGGAGAAGATATACGGACTGATGTGAAATAATGATGGTTTAAACTAATAATTATGTATGATAAGCTAATGGATCCGATACTGAGACTGATGGGCCTGAGATATAAATCACTCCCATGGCATGGTATTGACATTGGAGAAGAGGTACCTGCTGTTTCATCTGTTTAAGTGCCGAATCTTAAAGTTATATCCAGTACCTCTGACCTGCTGCCCAGCCTTACCCTTGGCCCCCAGCTGCCATACCCTGATGATACAATATAATGACAGCCATTAATTACCCTGTGACCGTATATTAGCTTATATATTCTTGCTGTAAGATAATTAAGGGGCCACATTTGTCCGTTATGTGTATGACCTGAGAACATAATATCAAAGCCTGATAAATTATTTTCCTTAGTCATTGGTGGCTGGTGGTCCATTACTATAACCGGTTTACCGTTATCCACACCCCTAAGCAAATCCTCAAGGGCCTTTCTTCGCTCACCTGTATAACGGAATGAATCCCTGTCTTTTCTTCCTGCCAGCTGTATGCCATCTTCCAGGCTGATGACTTCATCAACAAGTATCCTTATCCCTTTGTTTTCAATATAGGGTATTGTCTTTGAATGATTACCAATGTATTCATGATTGCCGGTAATGGCATATACATACTTTGCAGTATGAGGCAGGATTAATGATTCGAGCAGGTCATTTCTTAATACAGGATTGATCTCCCCGTCAACTATATCCCCGAGAAAAAGTACCATATCGGGTGAAATGGCTCCCAGTCTCCCCGATAAAATTCTCATACTCCTTTTTCGTATTATACTTCCCAGGTGAATATCTGATACGGCTGCAATCTTTAATTCTTTTATTCCTGCAGGCTTGTCAATATCAATGCGGTATTTTCTTGTAACAGGAAAGAGAGTATTGATAAACCCTGCTATTACTAGCAATAAAGCGACACTAAAAGATAACAGGTATGAAACCTGCCTGAATCCGGGAATAATATCAGGTGAGATAATATTCGTTAGTGTAAATACAGCCCTCAGCAGGTCTGCTGCTATAATAATTATTACTGAATAAAACATGAATGAAAGCCAGAATCCCCCAATTATGTTAAGTATATCGGCTGCTATTGATGAAAATTTGCGCTCAAGTATCTTGCCTGCAATGAATGCCAGGGATATAAGTATGAATAATATGGTATACAGATTAGTATCCATTATTCCACTGAAAGCGTCTGCTCCTTTAAAATAAAGGAAAGCATTTGCACCAGAATAGATTATAAATACTACGGTAAAGAAAATAATAATATCTCTTGATCGCATTTTCTATATTAATGATTCAGTCCCTCAGAAGTTGTGTATATGTCTTTTTCTTTCTTATGAAGAACTTATAAACAAGACTTTTGTTCAATATTAATTTATCCGGGTAGCTCATTCTGTTCTGCAGTATTTCTGTCCTCTTTTCCTTAAGTACCTTCTTATGCCTGTAATAGTCAATATGCGCTTTAATTACATTTTTGAAAGAAGTAATTTTAAGGGTAAAGAGAAAACGAAATGCAGCTATGCCGTCAAGCAACATTCTTTTAAATATTATTTTATGCAGCCTGTCTCCGGGCAGGTTTTTATATAGCAGGAAAAGGCTGTTCCTGAAATTGTAGAAAAGCTTCAGTGGTGAATCATAAGAAAGTGTACCACCCCCGATATGATAGACTACAGAAGAGGGTATATAGATAATTCTTTTCCCGGAAGCATTTATTCTCCAGCACAGATCAATCTCTTCCATATGAGCGAAGAAAACAGGATCAAATCCTCCGGTTTCTTTCCATACCGATGACCGTATGAACATACATGCACCGCTTGCCCAGAATATTTGCTTTATATCGTCATACTGGCCATTATCTTCTTCTGTAATATTCATTATCCTTCCCCTGCAGAAGGGGTAACCGTATTTATCTATAAATCCTCCCGCAGCACCGGCATATTCAAACTTACTGCGATCATTATAGCTTAATATCTTGGGCTGGCAGGCAGCTGCTTCAGGATGGCTGTCCATGTAATCTACCACAGGATTGAGCCAGCCGGGACTCACTTCAATGTCAGAGTTAAGCAGCACGTAGTATTCAGATTCCACTCTCTTCAGGGCTTCATTATACCCTTCGGCGAATCCATAGTTTTGTCTCAGTTCAAGGAGTATGACCTCAGGATGATTATCCCGTATATATTCACATGAATCATCAGTGCTGTCATTATCTGCAACATATACAGTGCAACTTTCAGATAAAGAATGCTTTACAATATTGTCCAGGAATTGCTCAAGAAATTTCCTGCCGTTCCAGTTCAGTATAACTACCGATGTTTTAATCATGCATCCGCCGGTTTTTTATGCTTCCACCTCCTGTGTGACCACATCCACAGCTCTGGTCTTCTTTTTATCTGGTCTTCAAGTAATTTTACATGCTTTTCTGTTACTTCATAGGGTTTAAGCCTTGAAGGTTCATCAGTGATAATTTCAGGTGTCACTTCATAATACCCCCTTCTGACTTTATCGATATGAAGATAGACGACCACCATATTGAATTTATGTGACAGCTTTTCAATTCCCAGGTATACCGGGGTGTCCTGGTTCAGAAATTTTGTCCAGTATTGAATCTCACTTTTAGGAGGTGTCTGGTCAGATACCAGTCCGACCAATGTGTTTATCCCGGCTTCTTCATAATGAAATAATATCCTGCCTGTTCTGATCATAGGTATAGGTTCAAGTCCGTATTGCGACCTGAATTTAAAGAAATGCCTGTCAAAATATTTGTTGGTCAGTGGTTTATAAGCTGCAAGTATTTTATATTTTATATTTAGTGGTAAACTTATGATCCATTCCCAGTTTGCATAGTGACCAAAGACAGCAATTGTACTTTTACCTTCATCTTTTATTTTATCAAGCAGTTCCGGGTTAATTATCCTATATCTTTTCTTTATTTCAGAAGCTTTCATGTGCTGTAGTTTCAGTACCTCAATAAAAACATCAGCCAGGTGCCTGTAGAACTTTTTTGAGATAGTGAACAGTTCCCGTTCTGTTTTTTCGGGGAATGAATTACGCAGGTTTTTTAAAACTATTGCTCTCCTGTATCTGAGGAGATGGTAAAGCACAAAGTAGAATACTGGTGAAAAGCCATACAGTATTTTTAATGGTAATAAGGTTATTACCCAGTTCAGGGAAAGGAAGATATAGAATATTACAGCTTTCATCCCGGGTTACCTGTTCATGTGTTTTTCCACTGCAAGCCTGAAGGTTTCAAATATTATATTGTTTGCTGCCACTATCTCAGAGCCGTCAATATTATTTAAATTTCCTGAAAAATCACTTGCCTGGCCACCTGCCTCATTTATAATAATTATTCCGGCTGCCACATCCCACTTATTCAGTCCATATTCATAGAAACCGTCAAATCTTCCGCAGGCAACCCAGGCCAGGTCAATAGCTGCTGATCCCATTCTTCTCACACCGTGGGTATGCCCTATAAAGAATTCCAGGCAGTACATGAATTTATCCAGTCTTTCATAATTCTTGTAAGGGAAACCTGTAGCTATAAGACTATCTTCAAGCGTTTTTGTCTCTGACACATATATTCTTTTACCGTTCAGCCAGGCTCCTCCATTATTATATGCATAAAAAAGTTCATCTGTGGGCACATTAAGTATTACACCAAGTAATATTTTGTCTTTCTGTGCCAGGGCGATACTGATTGAATAGACCGGAACTCTGTGCATAAAGTTGGTGGTTCCATCAAGTGGGTCTACTATCCAGGTAAGATTATTATTACCTTCCTTTGCTGTTCCTTCTTCTCCAATAAACCCGGCACCTGGCATCAGCCGGGAAAGTTCACCGGTAAGCTTGTTTTCAGCTTCAATATCCACGTATGAGACCAGATCATGTTGCCCTTTTAACTTTGCATCACTTATGTCAAAGTTTTCTGATTCTTTCTTAATAAAGTCACCAGTCCGTCTGGCAATATCACAAACTTCACTACATATACTATTCAAATCCATCCCGGCATATTTTTATACGATAAAATTACCATTTTCATCAGTTACTTTCAGTTTATGCCTTGTTATTTTTCCTTTAAGTTCACTGTCAAAGGCAGTAAATACCCTGATATAATTACCTGTAAAGCCTGCAATAAAATCCGGTTTTTCTTCGGATTCCCAGAGAATGTCAACCTCCATATCCTTACATTTCTCATGAAATTCAATTTTCTTTTCTTCTGACAATGCCTGTAATTTCTTGCTTCTGAAATATTTAGTCTTTGTCTCTATGAGATCTGTCATAATAGCAGCAGGAGTACCTTTCCTGTCGGAATAGCTGAACACATGAAGGTACGAAAGATCAAGTGAACGAAGAAATTCATAAGTTACCATAAAATCTTTTTCTGTTTCACCCGGGAATCCTGCAATTACATCAGCACCTATTCCTGCCAGGGGTATCAGTTCTCTTATCTTTTTTACCGCTGACTTAAAGACATCCCTGGTATATCTCCTTCGCATTTTAGCAAGTATCCTGTCAGAGCCGCTCTGAAGAGGTATATGGAAATGGGGCAGTATTTTTTTATTATCAGCCACCAGTTTTATTATATCATCGGTGAGCAGGTTAGGTTCGATAGATGAGATCCTGTATCTTTCAATTCCTTTCACGTCAATCAGGGTTTGCAGTAGGTCATATAAAGTCTCCCCGGTTGATTTCCCAAAATCGCCTATATTCACTCCTGTCAGTACTATTTCTTTTATCCCTTTTTCTGCAATTTCCACCGCATCCTTTACACATGAACTTATTGACTGGTTTCGGCTTTTACCTCTTGCCATAGGTATTGTGCAGTAGGCACATGAATAATCACATCCGTCCTGTATCTTCAGGAATGCTCTGGTACGACCACCTCCGGAATATGAAGGATGAAATAATATATGCTCATTTATTTCGGAATTATGTATCTCCGGCGTTGGCCTTTTATCAATATTACTGAGGTATTTGAGTATATCATATTTTTCCTTTGTTCCCAGGATAAGGTCAACGCCCGGTATTGTGGCAATCTCTTCATACCTTAATTGTGCATAGCAGCCTGCTACTACAATAAATGATTCAGGTGATCTGCGAATGGTCTTTCTTATCACATTTCTGCATTTCTTATCAGCAGCTTCTGTGACCGTGCAGCCGTGAATAAAATAAATATCAGCACTTTCATCAAAGGGAACTTTCTGAAAACTGGCTTTTTCCAACTTAAGGCTTATAGCTGATGTCTCTGAAAAGTTTAGCTTACACCCCAGTGTATGGAATGCAATTGTCAATTGCCTGTCACTCATTTCTGCTGCTTATAGGACAGCAAAAATAAGTATTTTTAGCTGGATGGTTGATTATTTATTTATTTGATCTCCCTGGGGATAATAAAATTGTATTCTGCCGGCTCAGATGTATTAATATCCTTCCATTTTTCTATTTTGTAATTAATGATTGCCACCCCGGTAGTGGGGAGAAAGCTGGTAGCACCGTTGGTAAGATGCTCTGCAAGGTCTGAGATGGCAGGGTTATGGCCAAATAACGCAACGGTTTTCACATCTTCGGGTAATGCTGATATTTCATCAAGCATTTTTGATCCCGAACCATAGTACATGTTTTCAATTACCCTTACTATGTCTGTACCTGTGTTCATTGCACGGGCAAAGATCAGGGCACTGTGACTGGCCCTGGCCGCCGGGCTTGTAAGGATGATATCTGGGTTAATACCTGATTCAAGAAGCTTCTTAGCAACCTTATAACCATCATTTACTCCCCTTGCAATGAGTACACGGTCAATATCCTTCTCGAATGTATCAAGAGAGCATGCTTTACCATGTCTTACCAGAATAACAGTACGTTTCATTATTATCTGTTTAATTTATGGCAGGGAAGGTAGTAAAAAAAATTTATCACATGCAAAAAGTTTTTATATGATTACAAGAGGCGGCTGGCCAGCTCAGAAAGGAAACTCCTTTCTCCTTTAACCAGGTTTACATGTGCGAAGATGTCCTGTCCTTTCATCTTATCAGTCAGGTAGGAGAGTCCGTTTGATCCTATATCGAGATAGGGTGAATCGATTTGCTCTATATCACCGGTAAAAATCATTTTTGTGTCTTCACCGGCTCTGGTTATTATAGTCTTGACCTCATGTGGTGTAAGGTTTTGTGCTTCGTCCACAATAAAAAATATACTTGACAGGCTTCTGCCTCTGATATAAGCCAGGGGTGTAATAACAAGCTTTTCCTCCTTGATCATATCATTAATACGCATAAACTCCGGGCTCTGGTGACTGAATTTATGTTTGATAACGGTAAGATTATCGAAAAGAGGTTGCATATAAGGATCAATCTTTTCCTTTACATCACCGGGCAGGAATCCAAGGTCCCTGTTGGCCAGGGGGACAATAGGCCGTGCAAGAAAAATCTGCTTATACCTCTTATGCTGTTGCAATGCCGAAGCAAGGGCAAGCAGCGTTTTACCTGTACCTGCCTTGCCTGTCAGGGCGACCAGCTGTATCTCCGGGTTGATAAGTGCTTCAATGGCAAAAGTCTGTTCAGCATTACGTGGATCAATACCGTAAGTGGTTTGTTTAATAATCCTGTTCACCACTTTGCTTGTAGGATTATAATGCGCAAGAGCACTTGATTCATTATTCTTTAATATATAGAACTGGTGTCCTTCAGGATGAATATCCAGGCCCATATCTTCAACAGCTATTCCGTCAGGCTCCTCATACAGTTTATCTATCATACTGCTGTCAATCTCCCCGATAGTCTCAACCCCTTTATATAGGTCGTCGATATTGGCCACTTTATCATTCTCATAATCCTGAGCCCTTATGCCCAGTGATTTGGCTTTCATCCGGAGATTGATGTCTTTTGTAATAAGTATAACATTCTCGTTCTTAAGCTTGGTGCATACGTAATCAGCAATTGCCAGTATACGGTGATCACTTGTTTTCTCAGGAAATGATGCAAAAACCCTCTCGGAAAAATCCTTGCCGGTTTCTATGTATAATTTTCCAAGGTTTTCCCCAAGTGGAATACCATTATTCAGTAGATTGTCGCCCGATATCTTATCCAGTTCCCTGGTGAACTCTCTCGCATGAAAATTTATAAGATCATTACCCTTTTTGAACCTGTCAAGCTCTTCAAGCACAACAATAGGTATTATTACATCATTCTCCTCAAACTTATATATTGAACTGTAGTCGTGTAATAATACGTTGGTGTCAATAATAAAGGTCTTCTTCTTTTTCATCAGCTATATTTTAAGTCATTCAAAGCACTGCCTGTAGCCTGGCCTTATATAAAGATTTAACAAAAATAAGGCCTGACTGGCTCATTAGAAATACTAAATTTATTTATTTTGCACAATTAACTAACAATTTGATGAATTATAGTGCCACACTTGAATTTCTTTATTCATCCCTGCCAATGTATCAGCGTATCGGTAAGGCTGCATATAAATCGGATCTGAATACCACAATCAGGCTTGATAATTATTTCGGGAACCCTCACAGGGCATTCAAAACAGTTCATGTTGCAGGTACGAATGGTAAAGGTTCAGTGTCACATATGCTGGCATCTGTTATGCAGAGTGCAGGCTATAAGACAGGATTGTATACCTCTCCTCATTTTATCGATTTCAGGGAAAGGATAAGGGTGAATGGCAAACTGGTAGATAAGGGGTATATTATTGATTTTGTTAAAGATAACAGGGATATTATTAAAGAACTGGAACCCTCTTTTTTTGAAATGACCGTTGCCATGGCTTTTCTGTATTTTAAACAGAAAAATGTTGATATAGCTATTATTGAGACAGGAATGGGCGGCAGGCTCGATTCTACCAATATTATTACTCCTGAAATGTCAGTAATTACAAATATTGGTTTTGATCATACCCAGTATCTTGGTGATACACTGGAAAAAATTGCTGCTGAGAAAGCAGGCATAATAAAGCATAAAGCACCAGTTGTAATAGGTCAGGCAAGTAAGGAAGTGCGGAAAGTGTTTATTGCCAAGGCCCGCGAAATGAAATCGGATATTTATTTTGCTGATGATATTTATTCGGTGAAAAAGTCAGATGAGGATAGTGATAGTGAAAAACAGGTATTCAATGTCTATATGGATGGTCAGCATGTTATTGAGAAGCTGGCTACTGATCTGCTGGGCGATTACCAGGCACTGAATATCATTACTGTTTTGCGGGTTACAGGATTATTGCAAAAGAACTGGGAAATAAATTCAGAATCACTGCGCACTGGTTTAGGGAATGTGAAAAGTAATACTGGATTTGCAGGACGCTGGCAGATAATGAGGCAATCACCGCTTGTCATTTGCGATGCTGGTCATAACTATGATGGTTTGCGTCTTTCAATATCGCAATTAATGAAAATGAGGGGAAATAAGATCCATGTCGTCCTTGGTATGGTGAATGATAAAGATATTGACAGTATGCTGGGTCTTTTCCCTGATAGCGCAGAATACTATTTTACAAGGGCTGGAATACCCCGAGCCATGGACCAGGAAGTACTTAAAGAGAAAGCATCAGAATATTGCCTGAGAGGTCATTCCTTCAGCTCTGTCAGCGATGCATATAAATCTGCCATGGCAAATGCCAATACCGGGGATATTATTTTTATTGGGGGCAGCTGCTTTGTAGTTGCCGATTTTTTAAAGGATTTCAGTAGTACCTAATCCGGTCTTAAGGGAAAGATAATTATTATATTAGACAAAAATGAAAATCAAATGAAAATGAAATTAAAATACTTCCTTGTAACAGCCACAGCTTTGCTTGCTCTTATATTTTTCAATCAGAATGTCTTTTCACAGGAGTCACGAAAGCTTGTTATTCTGCATACCAATGATTTGCATTCAAGGCTGGAAGGGTATGCACCCTCTTCAGAATATACTCCTTTTACTACTGGTGATGATCAGACGAGAGGGGGATTCAGCCGCCTGGCTGCAATTATTGAGAAGGAAAGGTCTGAAAATCCCGGTAAAATATTGTTACTTGATGCAGGGGATTTTCTTATGGGGACTTTCTATCATTACATGGAAGAATACAATCCCTTTCAGCTTCCACTGATGAAGGAAATGGGATATGATGCGGTAGCCCTTGGTAATCATGAATTTGATTTTGGGCCTGGCAGACTGGCAGGCATAATAAACAATTCACTTGCTGCCGCTGAAATACCGCAACTCTTATTGAGCAATGCCGAATTTGATGAGAAAGATAACACTGATGACAGCCTTGAGGACCTGTTTGATAAGGGCATAATAAATAGATCATTGATCATAGAAAAGAATGGCCTGAAAACAGGGATCTTTTCACTCATGGGTGAAGATGCTGATGAATCAGCACCTTATGCGGTGCCGGTAACCTTTGATAAAATAACCAGATCCGCAAAAAAGACTGCTAAACAACTTATAAGCCAGGGATGTGATATTATTATATGCCTGTCGCATAGTGGTATAGAAAAGGATGATGATGGTGTATGGGCCGGTGAGGATGTGAAACTGGCAGAGAAGGTTGGCGATATAAATATTTTAATAAGCGGACATACACATACGATGCTGGACGAGCCTTTGATAATAAACAATACACCCATTGTCCAGACAGGTAGCTATGGTAAGTGTCTTGGAAGGCTTGAGATTGAAGTTAAAAACGGTGATATAAGTGTAAGTGACTATAAACTGATACCTGTGGATGATAATATTGAAGGTGACAGGCATATACAGGAGATAATTGACGCTCAGAAAAATCTTATTTCTGAAAAACTGTATAATATCACGGGTTACAGGATTGATGAAAGGATTGTAAGCACAGAATATGAACTTGACTGTAATGAATACGGGGAGATGGAAGAGAGTAACCTCGGACCTCTTGTTGCCGATGCGATTCATGCTTACGTAAATTCCGGGACAGAGGCAGGAACAGATATTAGCATGGTGGCAGCAGGTGTAATAAGGGACAGGGTGGAGCCCGGGATCCAGACCACCCAGGATATCTTCAGGGTTATGTCACTGGGAAGTGGTGACGATGAGGTGCCTGGTTATCCCCTGGCAAGAGTATATGTGAATGCTAAAGAGCTGAAAAGGATACTTGAAATACTGCTCGTAGCATATAAATCGACTCCTTCCAATTATTGCTATTATTCCGGAATTGAGGTTAGGTATGATCCCGGGAAGGGATTACTCAGGAAAATCAACTCGATAAGCCTTGTGAATGATGCAGGTGAAATGATCCCGGTAGATATCTCAAAAGATAATAAAAGGCTGTACTCAATAACAGCCAATGCCTATATGCTGGAGTTTATAGGGATAATACAGGAAATGACTTTTGGCCTGATAAGGGTTAAACCAAAAGATGCCAGTGGCAATGAAGTAAATGATATGTCAGAGACAATTATTGATTTTGATGAAATTGCTGAGGGTATACAGGAAGGTAAGGAATGGATAGCCCTTGTTAAATATCTTTCATCGATGGAGGATACTGATAATGATGGTATACCTGATTTATCTCTTAAATATAAGGATCCGGGCTTATGCCTTATCCCGGAGGAATAGGTCAGTAAACATAGTTTCTTACCTGTTCATAGTTTACCATTGCAACTGCAGCTGAATGTACAAAAGGATGTTGTAAAACCCATTCAACAGCCTGCCTGTACGTTGGTTCATCCTTACCGTTTGATGAATATGGGCCGGCTGAACATGTTTTCATTGCTACAATACCTGTTCCCAAACCGGCAGCCTTCTCAAGTTCTTCCAGTAAAACATCCTGGTCCCATTGCGCTGACCAGCCTGACAGTGAATGTATGAATCCGCCACTATGGTTAAAAGGGTGCATTATGATATCATAAAACTTATCGGTGTTGTTCTTCTTTAAAAGGCCAAGAGTATAATCATGTGAAGAGAAACCGTGTGCCCTTATTATTCCTTTTCTTTTTTGTTTTTCATAAAAATTCATTACAGTATTATGGTAAGTGAGGTATTCCTGGTCAGCGCTGTGAAAAAGCATAATATCAATATAATCGGTGTCAAGTGCTTCAAGGCTTTCTGCGATGCGTTTCTCAAGTATTTCCTTTATTTCTTTACGCCCTTTTCTCCCTTTACCTTGATATATTAACTCATCGGGTTCCAGGTGCATCTTTGATTGGATTACAATATCTTTCCTCTTTCCTTTCACGGCTCTTCCTACAAGGCGTTCATTATTTCCATTTGCATATGAACGTCCCGTATCCAGGAAGTTTATTCCATGGTCGATGGCAAAACGTATAAGTCCTTCATCGTTGGTTCTTGCGGCACCGAAGCATAATGGAGAGACAAATATTCCCGTATTTCCTAATTCATTCATCACAGGTTTATCCTCTTTACCTTCAAATGACCTGCCCGATAACAGGCCAAGACCAACAATACCTGCCCCGGTTTTCGTAATAAACTCCTTCCTGCTTATCTTTTTCATTGAATAACGGGTTTATAATCCGCCAAATATAATGATTGTACAATGTTTAGTACCTGTTTTGTGATAAATATTACTGGAATAGCCACCTTCGCTGGCGCGGTTCTCTGAACCGTGCCCAGCTTCGGTGGCCAGGCTGGAATAATGGAATAATGGAATGATGGAATGATGGAATGATGGATTTAATGCAATTTGATCCGAGTATCCAGTACCCAGTACCCAGTACCCGGCATAATACAATCCCTTTGTCCTCCTCTTTCTCCTTAGCCTTAGCCTTTATTATTCTTCCATCACCTTAATTCCTGAAGGATGCTCCCTGTCATGGTAGATCCTGATAGTTGCTTTCTGAAAATCATCCTCATCACATTCGTATATATTAACAAATTTCTGGGGATTTCTGTCGACCAGTGGGAACCAGCTGCTCTGTACCTGGATCATAAGCTTATGACCTTCCTTGAATTTATGTGCTATATCCGGAATGCTGAAGCTTACTTTTGTTATTTCACCCGGGACAAATGGTTCAGGATTTTCAAAGCTGTTCCTGTACCTGCCTCGCATCACTTCGCCTCTGACCAGCATCTGGTAGCCACCCAGTGGCACTTCAATATCGGCATCAGCCGGTGGGATTACCTGGTCGGGAAAAACATCAATAATTTTAACAATAAAATCAGCATCGGTTCCGGTTGTTGATACCCACAGGTCGGCTGTTACCGGGCCTGTAAGAGTTATATCTTCAGTAAGTGTTTCTGTCTGGTATACAAGCACATCCGGACGCCTGGATGCAAATCTCTGGTCATCAATCATGTATACCGCATCCCTGCGAAGATGTACATCTTCCATATAGGGCACCGGTTTGTCCGGATCAGAAATATATTCAGCAAAGTATAGCTCAGCATCAGGTGCAGTGAAACTTATTCCACCACCGGGCTGAAAGTATATTGTCTCTTCAAGGGCACCTTCAGGTGGCCAGTCCGCATATTCCTTCCACTGGTTTTCTCCTGTCATGTAAATATATGCTTCAGAAAAATCTTCTTCACCTTCATCTTTCAGGTAATAGTTAAAGAAATCGACTTCAAGCTCATGGTACATATCATTTGTGGCCATTCCCCAGTATACATTCCCGAGGTTTTCAGCACTGCCATTGGCCCATTGTCCGTGCGACCAGGGTCCCATTACCAGGTAATTGGGATGCTTGGCCCTGTTTTTTTCCTCTATCGATTTATAGGTATTTAATGCGCCATAAAGATCTTCCGCATCAAACCACCCGCCAACGGTCATAACGGCCGGTTCTATATTTTTCAGGTAGGGCAGGGGAACAGTGGCTTTCCACCATTCATCATAATTTGGATGCTCAAATAACTCGTGCCAGTACCTGACGGAATCGGGGAATACCTTCCTGGTATTTTTAATTGGTCCCATATCCAGGAAAAAATCATAACTGTCCTCTGATCCCCATTGGAAATTGAGCGGGTAATTCCTTCTCGATTCCCCGGGATGGGGATCACCGAAGCTGGTATAGAAGCTGAACCCGTCAATCAGGAAAAATGCACCATTATGATGCCAGTCGTCACCTAAAAACCAGTTTGAAACCGGCGCCTGGGGCGATACTGCTTTTATGGCAGGATGATCTGCCAGTATAGCCATGGTTGCATAAAAACCAGGGTATGATATTCCCGTTACGCCTATCCGGCCATTATTGTTTTTTACGTTATTAATAAGCCATTCGGCCGTATCATAGGTATCCGAAGCTTCATCTACCTGTTTCCCTTTTTTGTTCGGGATGAAAGGCCTGACATTTACGTATTCGCCTTCACTCATAAACCTCCCCCTCACATCCTGGAATGCGAGTATATAACCTTCCTTTATGAACCTGTGGTATATTGAAACAAAGTAATTAAATGCATCTTTGCCCTGGCCTTCTGCATTATATGGTGTCCTGAAAAGAAGGATGGGTGATTTTTCAGTTGATTCTTTGGGAGAATATATTGATGTGAACAGTCTGGTGCCATCCCTCATCTCAATATAAACTTCTTCCTTATTATAAATTTCTTTTAAATGGGCAGTGCTTCCTTCAGGGAGCTCAGGAGGTACGCGGTTAAAACTGGTCCTGATATTCAGGTCTCCCTGGCTGAAATAACCGATTATCTGGGTATAATCCAGGTCAGTTATCCCCTCAAACGAGAATCCCGCAGGGACAAAAGTGAATTTAAATTCCTGGTCTTCCAGGCTTACTGAAGTTAAAGGAATACCTATTGCGCCCTGATCAGGTACGTCAAATGCACCTGTAAGCCCCGATTCGTTCTCCTGTAAATGCAGGTTCATCTGCAAATAAATGCCCTGTATATCCATCAGCCCGTACCAGTCACCACTGATTGATTGAGCTGGTAATTTTGCGGATAGTAAAATCAGGATTATTACAGAATATGCTATTCTGTTTAAGCTGGTTCTTTTCATGTCATTCTGGTTTAATGATTTGTTTATCGGGGGTAGGGACACCCAACCTGGGCGTCCCTGCATCCCGCTGACAAATTTATATAATTACATTAAAGACAGAAAATAAATCTTGATGCTGCGCAAAATAAGGCAAAGGACTGGTGAAGAATATGCGATAATTTATATCTCCGTAAAAAATATCTTTATCTTTATGTTAATAATAAACAAGTAAGCATAAAACATTACGGGTACGTTTAATGTTTTTCAAATTATGAAATCAATCAGGATACAGTTCGTAACGGTTATAATACTTTTCGTATTTCTGTTTTTTATTTCATCATGTGAGAAATCAAGGGATAAAGACAGTTTCAGTTTTGCATTTCTTCCCGATATACATGTTCAACCAGAAAAGAATGCAGATCTGGGATTCAAACAGGCCATTGACACAGTAAACAAACTGAATCCCGATTTTGTAATCATGGGCGGCGACCAGATAATGGATGCCCTGGGCCAGACGGAGTTAAGGGCAGATTCTTTATATGATATGTATATTGAACTGTCAGGCTTATTGAATATGCCCGTTTATAATACCATTGGAAATCGTGAGTTGTTCGGTATCTACGAAGAGAGTGGTGTGGATCCTTCTCACCCTCTTTATGGGGAGAAGATGTATGAAGAAAGAATAGGTGAACGATACTATGCTTTCGATTACAAAGGCTGGAAGTTCTATATACTGGATTCGGTTGATGGAGAGGAAGACCGACAGGGATATCGCGGGCAGGTAGACAGTGAGCAACTGGCATGGCTGGAAGATGAACTGGAAAAGGTGGATCCAGGGACGCCTATTGCAATTAGCATACACGTACCTGTTATCACTTTACAAACCCAATTCCCAAAAGGTACAAATGCTGCAAAGGGAGAAGTCCTGGTGATAGACAATGCCACTGATGTGCTGTCTTTGTTCCGGGATCATAACCTGAAACTTGTTTTACAGGGACACCTCCACATTCTGGAAGATATCTATGCCGGTGGTATTCATTTTGTTACCGGTGGTGCCGTATCGGGCGCATGGTGGAATGGTCCCCGTAATGACACACAGGAAGGATTCCTGATGGTGCATGTTGAAGGTGAAAAATTTGACTGGGAATATATTGATTATGGATGAGAAGTGAAAAAATAAGCGGTTAACAATGATTATTTATCCAGCGGAACCTGGAATTTGACCTGTATCTTTATATAATTGAAATAGAATTTTCCAAACCATAAATAAATTATGTTATGAAATTAATAAAAATACAATTAGCGCCGATCATAATTTTCTCTGTGATCCTGTTCTTTTTCTCATCATGTAATGCACCGAAACCGGAGGAATCAAAAGATCAGGAAACTTTCAGTTTTGCATTCCTTACCGATATCCACCTGCAACCCGAGAGAAATGCTCCTGCCGGGTTTAAACAGGCCATTGATACGGTCAATAAGCTGAATCCTGATTTTGTGATCACTGGGGGAGACCAGATAATGGATGCCCTGGCACAAAAACAATCAAGGGCGGACTCCCTCTACAACCTGTATATTGAAATGTCCAAATTGTTTAATATGCCTGTATATAATACCATGGGGAACCATGAAGTATTCGGTATATATGAACAGAGTGGCGTTGATCCTTTGCATCCTTTATATGGAGAGAAGATGTTTGAAGAGAAGATAGGGGACAGGTACTATGCCTTTGATCATAAAGGTTGGCGTTTTTATATATTGGATTCGGTTGATGAAAGAGAAGAGCGGTCAGGATATTACGGCCATATTGACAGTGTGCAGATTGCATGGCTTAAAGAGGACCTGGCAAATGTTGATCCTTCAACACCAATAGCTATCAGTGTACATATACCTTTCATTACTATACAGACACAACTGGTACAGGGATCTACTGCTGCCAATTCAGAAGGCCTTGTAATAACCAATGCCAAAGATGTACTTACATTGTTTCTTGGTCATAACCTTAAGCTTGTATTACAGGGGCACCTGCACTTTCTTGAAGATTTATATGCCGGAGGTGTTCATTTTATTACCGGCGGTGCCGTGTCAGCCTCCTGGTGGACCGGTCCGCGTGGCGAAATGGAGGAGGGATTCCTGCTGGTACATGTCAGTGGTGAAGAAATTGACTGGGAATATGTTGATTTCGGCTGGGAAGTAGAAGAGGCTAATATCGAATAACGAATATCGATATCCCCGGAGGGGATTAATAGCAATAGTCCAGGTCCCACCCGGGGTAAAAGGATGACGCCACCACCCCACACACCCCCGGACTTCGTCCGATGTAGTCCCGGGGATACGGGACGAAGTCGGAGGGGGTGAATAACCACTTCATAAATCGTTAATCGATATTCGATATTCTCACCCTGGATTACCTCGCTTCGCTCGGTGATCCATATTTTTAATATGCAAATTCAAGGCTGTTAAAAAAATTGACTTTTATCTTAATATGACGTAATTTGCTTAATTAATAGTAAATGCGGAGATATAAAATACTTTTTAATAAGCAATCAGGTAATAATCCATTGAAAAAATCAGATATGAAAAAGAAAAACCGATTTTGGATAAGTCCATTGATAATAATAATGGGATTACTATTTCTTGCAGGTTTTTGCCAGAAAGAAGACGACGATGATGCATCGGGAGCTATAACCGACAAAGATGGTAATGTTTACACCTCTGTAACTATAGGTACACAGGTCTGGATGGTTGGGAACCTTAAAACCACAAAATATAACGATGGTACTGATATTCCCCTCGTAAATATTGACGAAGCATGGACGGATCTGGCATATAATGATACAGAAGGTTATTGCTGGTATGACAACAATGCTGCTAATAAAGCTGACTATGGCGCCTTATATAACTGGTATGCCGTTAAAACAGGAAAACTATGTCCCACAGGATGGCATGTGCCGTCTCATGATGAATGGACAACTCTTGCTAATTACTTGGGAGGCGAAGATGTAGCTGGAGCCAAACTCAAGGAAACTGGAAATTCGCACTGGATAGCACCATTTAATGTTGATGCAACCAACGAAACAGGCTTTTCAGCTCGTCCAGGTGGATACCGTGATTTGTATGGTCTCTTCCATTGGATTGGGGAACGTGGTATCTGGTGGACTTCTACCGAAACCGGAGTTGCATATAATGATGTTTGGTACTGGTGCATGTATGCTGGTACCAGTAGTCTGGTGGGGTTTGACGATACAGGTAATTATTCTGTTAGCAGTAGTGGTCATGCAGTCCGTTGCGTGAAGGACTAGTTATATATTAATCGCAATAACTTATTGCCAGCCATAAAAATTAAAAACCCGTCGTCGCTAATTATCTGGATTGCTCGCTCTGATCCATGCCCTCTGCTCCATGCACTTTGTCGCTTATTCAGCACCTCCGGCGCTGTTTTTGTGTTTGTTTTGGTCCTCTACCCGGGGTAAAAGGATGACGCCACCACCCCACACACCCCCGGACTTCGTCCGATGTAGTCCCGGGGATACGGGACGAAGTCGGAGGGGGTGAATAACCGCTCCGCTTCGCGGGGTTCGGTTTTAAACATATCCCAAATTTCCCCTACTTTTGGAAAGGAGGGGTAGCCTTATCCGAGCCCCGAGAATTCGGGGCGGGGTGGTTAGGATGTACAACCTGGATTACCTCCCTGCCCCCTGCCACCCACGGAGTGGGTAAATAATAATAGCCCCGGTTTTAAAGCATGGGGCATGGGGCATGGAGCATGATATTAATCTTAATTATTTACATCCCTGCTTCTTGCTCCCTGCCACCAGCGGGGCAAACCTTCCATGGCTGTTTTTTTATATGCAAATACAAGTCTGTTAAATAACATAGAATTAGATTTTGTTTTAGTGTAAATTTAAATTTGATAATTGATATTAGTAGCTGAATATATGTTATGCTCTTATAAATATCATAAAATTATCAATATAGATTGCATGCTAGTATAAAATGTTAATGAAATAAGATTACTATGTCTGGATTTATGAAGTTTTTTGATATCCTTATTATCATAAGTGGTATTTTGTGTATAGCTTCTGTTTTTATATTTGAAGCGGAAGGATCTACAGCACTATTATTAGTTTTGGGAGGAGCTGGTCTTATTCTTTGGTCAAGCTACACGCTTTATAAAGAAACCAGAGATACAAGTAAAAAAGGCGAGATCAGCAAGTTATCTAAAGAGCGAGAAGAAATTAGTAAAAAACTTAAAAAGGAGAATTAAGATATGGACCCAATAACTATTGCTTTAATTGTAGTTGCTGTACTTGGAATTATAATAGGTTATATAATAAGTAAATCAAAGGAGAAAAAGGCTAATGAGCTCAGCTCTAAAGCATTTAATGCAATTGCAGATGGGGACGACAAATTAGCAATCACCTTACTTAAGCAGGCACTTTGGAAAGCCAACGAGAGCCCTGATATTGGGTCACCTGTTTTGTCAAAACTAAAGGAGCTTTTTTTGAAGCATAATATAGAACATGACTTTGGAGACTATGAGAAATTAATCGAACAATTTCGGATTTTGAAAAAGAAATCCTCCATGAGATCAGCACAGGAAATGAAGAAAGTAGTTGAGTTAAAAAAGAAACTAATTGATAAAATACCTGAACTTACATAACATTTGAGAATATACCTTCGATGATCTTACAACGCCCTCGGAAATCAGCTCCGGGGGCTTTTCTTTGTTATTCCATCGGTAGTTTGATGAACAAACACTCCCGGACAATACGCCCGGGGGTGCGCTGCATTCCCCCGGTTGTAGCCCTGAGGGGTCTGCCATGTGTAAAGTCAGGAAAATTTATTCAGCTTAATATATAAATAAATGAGTCCCCTCTTAAAAGGGACTATTTTAAATCAACCACTATCAGGCTGTAGTTATACGATTTTTTAAAAAATCTATATAATAAGTAAATAAGACTATCAAAGACAAAATCAAGGTTAATTTCTT